>Ga0268261_10000707_pt1 | contig 21581 bp, 10 predicted proteins | sample TergutNc150P1_FD_190353 | JGI IMG/M metagenome (GOLD analysis project Ga0268261, IMG submission 190353) | Nasutitermes corniger P1 segment gut microbial community from laboratory colony in Florida, USA - Nc150 P1 (SPAdes) (version 2) | ecosystem: Host-associated > Arthropoda: Insects >...
ATCAGATATTGGAAGGCGGTAAGGAATATGAGAAAGTCTTAATACAGATCATAACTTGGGGAGGGGAATTGCTTTTATACAAGTTTTATGACTCGTACGTGCCCTATGCACATTCACTCACAAACACTGTGTCCTATTTACACAAGAACTTAACGTTGTTTCTTCACCAAACTCTCCGTAAAAAAATTGTTTTGAAGCAGTTTAGAGTTACGTCTTTTAGCCTACATACCGACGTCATGTAATCGAATATTTTATCCTCCTATTTGGAGGTCATTTAAAATGGGAAATGCCCTCACAAGTTTTCACGTAGTTCTGTTTTCCAAAAAAAGTAATGTTAGTATATTGTAATTATATGTGCTATATAATGATAGTAATTATTATTTAAAGCGTTGATTAAACGTACGTAAATTCTGAAGGACATTCACGTTTTTAGAGTGACGGCGTCCTAATGTGCCTTTCTCAACACAATGTTAATTATCCGACAAAGCACAACCACACAGATCTAGTATATTTGTCTTTATTACACACTGCTACGTTTTTCGGCTGTCCAGATCAGCCATCATCAGGTAGGTGTCGGATACACAAAAATAATACAAAAAGAGAGTCCTGTCTTGAGAATGGTGCGAATTATTACAATATTAATACCACAACGGCTTGTGGTAACATTGAAATGGAGCACTCCAGTTGTACTGCCTGTTCATAAACCCTTATGTTTACAAATAAATTGCACCCCTCTATCGGGCCCGTAGAGCGTATCACGTCTGCAATACCAGTTGTTAATGAGGTAACTTTTATTAGTGTTTTAGAAAAGTTCTGTATTTACAATAAAACATAAAACCATAACAAATTGAACGATAAATCTACCTTCTGCTATAACAGAAGTTTCGAGACCACAGTTGGACATACACATGACAGCTAAAGACACGGCCCCTCTTATGCCACGTCACGCTGTATTCAGTCTAATTTGTTGCGTGTATTCACTTAAAAGTAAGTAATATTCAGTAAACAACATATTTCATGATATGTAAAAAACTTACCTCATTTGTTAGATACACCGTAACAGCTCACAACATTATATTACGTTTGTTACTAATCTTTAAAACGACAGCTGCAAACCGTACGAACTGCTTTCAATATGCAGGAAAGTGTCCAGCTGACTGCCAATTTATATGGACATGAGGAATTACTTCGATATACATACTGCGATAAAAATTGCTTTAATAAACATGGACTGCGAAAGCTTTGCCATTACTTAATTTTTATCTTTTATCCTTCTATAATATTTTATTTTGTTTTTTATCTACTTTATTTTACGATTCACATAGATTGTACCTAAGGATTTCTGTAACATGTTTATGCATTAGGTTTAACCTTATTATTCCTTTTTTGGAATAATATTGTTATAATTCATAACCCCGTAGAAAGAGACCGCTCTCCCTTTAAATACTTTTCGTGTATCCTACATCTACCTAACGATGGTTGATCTGGACAGCCGAAACATATTGCATTGTATAACAACAAACTATTGCACTACATCTATATGGTTGTGTTTGGTAGGATTATTAGCAACTTATATTCAGGTTTCTTACATACCACAGCAATAGAGCAATTTTCACAATGCCAGTGAACTCATCAAATACAGACGTCAATATTAAAAACAGAACTTGTTTCTATATTTCTTTCTCTGACAACTTCTTCCTCATTATCGGTGTACAAGTTTCTTGTTGCTCCTGATCACAATCATTGACACCTACACACACACTCGGTAACACTCCTCTGGGCATAGGATCGGTCAGTCGCAGAATTCGCTACCTAAACAGAAATAAAAACAGAAAGCCATATATTCACCGGGTGGGATTCGAACCCACAATCCCAGAAGACAAGTGACCGTATACTCACACCTTAGACCGCGCAGTCACCTGGATCTGCCCGGTATTCTTTATTTTCAAACGGTTTTTGAAAGCGGTACTAAATAATTTCCATTTTCTCGGAATTTGAACTCAATAAATCTTCTCATTCGTGCAGATAATGTCGGATATTAAAATTGTCCCCGAAATGCTAGACTATGAACTTCACGATTTCTTGTTCGCAGTTACCGCAATGTGCTGGTGTCACTTGACAAAGACCGAAATTATCGGCAGTAAAGCAGATCTTGTGTGAGATCGAATAATATTTGAAGGGGTTACTAAAGCAGTATACCTAGTGTCAAAACAAATCAGCTGAACCGTTAAAACTGATAGACAGGCCTGTTAAATTTCTACAGGAATTGTCGCCCACAGTGGAGAACACACGTGGATGTTCAAGACATTTTATCAAACATTCTAAAATTACGTTCAGTCAAAACACATCTAATTTATTTTCAATTATAAATGTGGCGACATGTTTCGGCTCATAGAGTCATTATCAGACCAATTATTGAACTATGTTTAAGGTACATCAAGTAAAAGTCTACACTTTTGGGATCCCAAAATGCTTACAACAGTAAGAGAACGTGGATAAAGTGAGGTTGATATTACTATAACAATAATTATATTAAAACATATTTATGTGTTCCTTAAAAAGTGCTCGATTTGGCATTAGAGTAAAAAATGGTAAATATATAAAGGGATAGAGACATACACTGAAGTCGAAATGGTCCTTATATGTACAATATACTAATGCTGGAAGATGTTTTCTGTCTTTAGACTAGCTTTAATGTTGTCGGGTTCTCTTATTATGTCTTGGCGTTCCACTGTTCACATTTGTCAACTCAGGGGGGCACGTTTTTGAGATGAGTGTCACCCGTTTAGTTACTGAAGTTACTAGGTTGGTGCACGTAATGATATTAACAGTCCTCTGATTGTGATGTTTTATTTCCAGCTTCCTAGTAATCTGTCACTCAGTAGCATGGTCTTTTAGAATGATGTGCGCGTGTGTACTGCACGTCAGTGTTATTCCGATGTACAATTGTGTTAGGACTCGGATTATCAGTCTTATGTCCGTAATGGATTTATAGACGGAAAGTGTCTCAGACTTGTGTGCTAGTGAGAACTAACTTTTACGAAATTGTCGTAAAAGTTAGTTCGCATGTCGCTATAATTATAATTGACAATAAACTAGTTGAGTTGTTACTGAACTTAATCTTATAATATTTAATTGAAGACACATCGAGATCGCTCCAATTTTAAAAAATTATCATTTAATTGTTAACATCTCTGCTGAATGGAAAGATACAGGTTTTTATTCAACATAGTTTTATTAACGCCTGGAATACATTCATGGCATATGGTTTTTTATTCCACATTCATTCATGCTTTTTCTGTTGTTTTAACGTTAGGACACATGTGCTACTCGCTGCCCTTAAAGCATTTATTAAGATTTTCATTTCCCGCCATCAATGCACTTCATTTTGTTGTTACCCCAGCTCTCTAAACTGCATTAATTGTAGCACTTGGGTTTGCTGGAATTTGCTGCAAAGAAAGCAACCAGTACTTCATTAAATGTGTTATATGAAAACCGTCTCTGACCTGCTGTTGTCGGTTCTTATCCAAGAATGTTTATGTCTCAAACGTTTATCTTTAAAGCATAAAAGTATAACAGGATTACAACCAAAATAATCCTGCCATTGTGGAAAGTCAAATACAACTCTATGTTTGTATACATAACAATAAATATATATATATATTGTTTCTGACAGTGGATTTTGCAGATGACCTTTGCAATAATTTGCGCTCTCTTACTCAAGAGAGTTATATTTATAACGCTAATATTTATAAAGACAGCTGAAATAAGAGCGAGAAAATATTTTACAGTTTTCACATGAATTTTAATTTTTTACAGGTAAATCTCTCACTGTTCGAAACATGTACATCAGCAGTAGCACTTTAGCATTGTTACGAATTGACAGGTTCGCGGACTGCACTGAGTGAATATAAAGAGTTTGAACAGCTTTATGTAAAGAACGTTACTTCTAACAACGCTTGAATTATTGCTCATGGTCTGGGCTGCAATACGGAAAGAATTATATACAAACACACACATCAACAAGAATTCAGGGAAGGAAATATATGTGGTGAATATAAGGCGCACGGTAGGTGCGAGGAACGCAGAGAGAATTGTGGTCTGAACATTTGGATGCAAGATCTAGCCGTAATTGGAAGGAGAATATTAAAATGGATGTTAAATAAGTAACGTGGGAGTGTGTCAAGTGGACTGAGCTGTCTTATAATACACACTAAAGAAAATGACTTATAACTGCCGTAATAATACAATTTGTTATAGAGCTGAGGGTCCGTCAAGTTGTCAAAAAGCTTCCTGCTGCCGTCATGTGTACAAATAACACAACTGTATTAATGTACCGTCATGTGTACAAATACCACAGATCTGTCGTAATGTACCCCCTCAACTCCTGTCAATTAGGCTTGCTACCGAAAAGGTTTAAGACTGAACATAATTTGTCTGCCTACTTAATAAATTTTGAGGAAATATTAAATTTCAAATTTTAGACAATTCCTTTGTCCCTGAGTTGCAGTAGCCCAAAACGGGCCTAGAACGCCTCACTGTTGAGGTTTCTAGATCCCACAAACTCAGACACACACACACACAAACCTTTAGCACTCTCCTAAACGAGTGGTCAGCCCATCGCAGAGGCCACTACCTACACACACACACACAAAAAACAGACGAATATTCATGCAATCAGCAGGTTTACAAACCCTGGTCCCTGCAATCAAGCGATCGCAGACATGCGACTGATACTGCACGGCCGTCGGTTTCGACAAATTTGTAGACACAGATGTGAGACAATCAATTTTTGACTACAGAGTTTATGAGGATTCGAGGCTCCTTGAATGTGACATTGTACAGTTTAGAAGATAGACACAAATTTTTGTAAGAACGTTGTGTCTGTATGTTCAGGGCAGCATAATAAGCCTAAACCGTTTCTTTTGTTTTATTTCATTGCATTTTTTCTTCCTCTTTTCTCTTACCCACTCTTTTCTTTATCCTCCTCCCAGTCTCCCCTATTATCACCATCCCCTGTCATTTCACTCACCTGCAATTCTGATCATCCCGTCAAATGTTAGGACAAAGCATTTTATTTTTTAGCATAATATTCAATCCTGAAAATGGAGACAGCATATATCTCCGTAACACTTATATTTGTCTGATCAACTCAGTAAGCCACATGCCAGAAGACTGCAGCTGCAGTAGACATTCAGCGCCTTGTTAAACAACGCTGTCCCTGTGTTCCTGGAAAACCGTGGAAGGAGACTGTCCAGACCGGCCTCAACTGACGTATTTTTCAGAGCTATGATAATCTATCTGCTTGACGAGGTTTGAACCCCAAGCCTCCAAAATATGAACCAGACGTGCTGCCCATTTGAACGTCAAGTTTGGTATCAGATATTCGACGTCGGTAAGGAAATTGAGAAATTTTTAATACAGATCATACATTTGGGAGGAGTGTTCGCTTCAATAGAAGCATTTGTTCCCGTGTTTGCTGTATGTATATGCACTCATAAACACTCTGTCCCCCAGTCATTATTGTCAATAAGGAAGCGTTCTGAAGCAGTCAATAGATACGCCCTTTTTGCACCAAAAAAAATTTTCTTATCGAAGGAACTGGAGGTCATTTTTAATGACAATATTCTCACTTGGTTTAACGTACTTGTGTTTTCGAAAATAGTAATAATAATGTACGATAATTATATGGGGTAATACCAGAGTATGTAATGATATTTGTCATTGGAAGCTTCAAATTGCCCCTTACGCTAATTCTGAATTGAATTGTAGCTGCAAAGTTTCCTTGCGCCATGCCGACTGACTTGTAATTCAAATACAGACATCAATGTTATAAGCAGTAATTCTTTCTTTTTTTCTTTCTTTCTTTTTCTTTCTTTCTTTCTTTCTTTCTTTCTTTCTCCGTCAGACCCTACTCATTGTAAGTGTACCTGGTTATTGTTGGACTGATCACGCTCAGTGACACACATACACGCACACACACGCACGCACACACACACACACATGATAGGACTCCTCTGGACGAGGAATCGGCCCGTCGCGGATTTCGCTACCTATACAATAAACACAGGAGACAGATATCAACCAAGAATACTAGTCAGCGAGTGGCCTCAAACCCGTGCCTTAGATTGCGCAGCCATTTAAATCAGTACAGTAATCATGAACCATTAAACAATTTTTGGACAGCGGTATGAAAAATAATTTTCAATTGCCTCACAATCTAAATTCAATAAATCTTCCCATCCGTACTGATAATGTCGGCATTAAAACTGTCCTTGGAAACCGGAGTATAAACTTCACGAGATTTGGTTTTAATGTAGAAGGTATCTACTTGGCAAAAGAGGAACAGAACGAACGTTTTGGCGCGTAATATCCGAGTATACTGTCATTGTGCTTCAAACAAATTATAATGCTTAATTCTTATTTAAATATTTAGGGAAATTAACATATTATTTCAAGCGTCGAAATTAAAAGAAAATAAAGCAACAAACACAGGAAGTGAAGGAAGGAAGGAAGGAAGAAGTAGAAATGAATTAAAGACGACAAAGGAAACATATTAAAAGCATTTAAAACCTGTCGTAACAAGGCAGAACGATTATGGAAGTAGGTAGAGAAATTCGATACAGGACTATGCCATTGGGTCTCCATTGGTGTGAGAATTCAACTCAACAGTTTTCGTAATTTTGTCCCCTGCACTACAGTTTGTTGCCGTTAGACAGGCACCGTATTCACAATATACTGTTCTGTATAACAGATCTCACCAAGAACCATACACCTGCAATCCCCAAAGTTTGTACTTGTCGTATGCTGCTATTACAAATTGTATTTGCACTATTGTGATACCGTAAATATCGTGAAAATTCTGTCTCCTTATACGTATGCCGACACATAAGTTGATGTCAGTTTTAAGACACACACTGACCGCTTTCTAGGTCAGTTCACAAAATTCCGAAATAAAAACTATTAGCTGCGTCATGTCTGTCAGTCCGTGTGGAACAATTCCGTTCATACTTGACGGAATTTTGTGAAATATTGTATTTGAAATTTTTTTTTAAATCTCTAGACAAAATCCAAGTTTCATGAAAGCTCACAAGAATATCTGGTACTTTACATGAATACCTTTTCATGTCTATGATCATATCCCATTCTGTACTCCCTGGAATAAGAAGTGTTTAGGACGAAATTTGTAGAGAAAACAAAAACGCATTTTGTGTTCAATAAATGTCGTCACTAATTTCGTGCCGTTTTTGACATAATGTGGAAACATTTGGTAGACAAGACAAAGCACAGATGACCAATATAATACGGCGCAATATACAAGAGTACCTTGTTGAAAGTTTCTCGGCTTCCATTCCAAAGATTTGAATAATGACATTTGCTTTATTGGTGAACAAAGTACCTTACCGTCTGTATTTTGACATCCATTCGAGGGATTTCCCCACAGCTCCATACATATCGAAGTTTTCCTTCATGGGCTGGGTTTATTTGACTTCGGTCAATAATGAGCGGGGCTAACTTAGGACCGCAGTACATTTTCGTCCATATCGAGACTTCCGTTCGAAGATTTTCCTGAAAATTTCAAACGCACCTTCGTCGCATTCCCTACGAACGGTGTTAAGTTGGCCTTTATACATCGGGTTTCTAAGCCATTCTGGTCGCGCCTGGGGAATGATGTTCTTTGAGACGGCCATTTAAATTTTGGTGCAAGTGTTAAAAGGAAACTGGATATTGTTTGTTCTAGAAGTAATGAATTAGAATATAATTTCCTAGAAAATAAAACAAATTTCTTGGAGAGTCCTTTAGAAAATCAGCATGTATTCTTACTGCCGAAATACACGAAATAAAATTCCCCCTTTTCCTGCTGATTGTCTGTTTCTTAGAATTTGCGGTCGGTTAAATCCTCGTGTTAGCCATACTGAGTGACCGCACACATGACATTCAAACATTCATTGGTTTCTTTGTCTGGCCGATGCGTCATTTCTTATCGTCAGTAGAAAGGAATAGTCAGCGCAAGACAGTCGCAAACTGAATCAAACACGTAATTAACTAATAACACACTTGCAAACATAAATGAATGACCAGGAAACACACAGAAATTCTCAAAATAAAAAAACTGTGGAATATATTTCAGCTTAAGGTATTTAAGACGTCATTGAAAATCATTTTCATACATTTTTTAACGCCAAAAAAAGGTGGACTTTAGTTCATTGTAAATCCAATCGTCGATCTGTCTTTACAGAGCTGCATATCGCGGAAAAATACAAAGTGAAGATAAACATTCCTCATTAGTAATTCTAGCCTTGACTTAGTATAAACGCTACAAGAATTTGTGTGACAAAATTGTTCGTCAAGTGCCCCAAAGCGCGCATAACAAAACAGAGCCATATCTCAGTGAAAACAAGCTCAGTCAACCTGCAGAAATAGTAAGCCTGATCTGTATTATAAAATGAAGCTTCAAAAGAATAAAGAAAATTTTCGGAATTAAAAATAATTGAGAAATATATGAAATTCAAGAAAAAAATATTTACATATCACAAAATTATTTCTTTGACGTATTGTTAACATAAACAAGACTGGCAATTTTCGTATAACGTAAAATTGAGGCGCGTTTATGTAAGTATTGTTGCAGTGGAAAAGTAATAACGATTATACATTTTGTGTGTGTGTGTAGCCTTATTTAACCAGCATGAAATTCGCATGGGCCATATTTTAATCTATGTCCTGTTGGGCTCTGCAACAAGTTTTCACATTATCTCATAAAAGGCACGATTTTCGGAAAAATGTTACGAACACCTGTCATGGCGACTGCACTGTTTACAGTATAGTGTCCTTCCCCCCCAGAAATAGACATCATTTCCAAAACTTACTGTAAATACATGTTAGTTGTGTAATATAACATGTAAATCTTAGTAAATAAATTACTCATATTAAAATGCGCTCCTCTTTTCGGTTGAACACTGTAGCATGCCATGGGAAGGATAGTCGAGTTAAGAAAAGACTACAGAGCATTTACTGAAGCAGTTACACGGTGCAGTCTAACTGAATGGGACTGGATGCATACAGTAGGGTTTTATAAATGGAATGGATGTTTAAATGTACGTAAATGAGCTCTAGCAGTACACATTCCATATTTTCCAGAATGAAAAACAACTATAACTTTAAGGTGATCCCCAAAATAAAACACTTTTGCCAACGGAAAATGTATTTATCCAAATCTAAGATGACCCCTAAAAAGTTAAATGTCTGCCAATAAAATATATTTTACTCCTAATATCAGTTAATACAAAAAGCATGTCAGATTTTGTCTTTTCTTACCAATCAGTGTAATTATCTTCATCTTCACAGGCAACTCCTTCTTCTTCCTAACACTCTCTCCTAACATTCCCATCCTCTTCACTGCCATTCCACAGCATATCCTCATCAGCCTCACCCATTGCAGTGGATATACTACAGCACATCTTAAAATTTTTCACAAGCATTTCTGGTAAGATTTTGTCGCGCTGTTATGATCCTCGTTGACTAAACCATACATTTATTTACATTGGATTATTGGTATGAAAGAGTTAATTTGTACAATCGACAAATAATTATATAACTGAGAAAGAAACATAAGCAACAGATTAGGGCCACAGTAATTTGTACCAGCTTCCCGATGGCCCCTCAATGGCACTGATCTTATTGACTGTGAGCGTTTAGTGCTACAAAGGAAGTTCTGATCCTTCGTCAGGCGACAATGCAGGAAACGTCCCAACTTGCATCGACCACATAAAGAAGACATTCTGCAAATTGGCTGGACACAGAGATGATGTCGAAATTGACCTATATATTTTGTAACACATCAGGTAGAGCAATTTTTGGTGCTGCCAGAGTGTGTAATTGAATTCAAATTGCACAAAATAGACTATATAAAAAAGTATTTAAAGTAATGTTTGCGCTCTTTCTATATGCAGTACGTTCCTCTATTATTGTCCATAATGCTTACTGGGTCCATTAAAGGCAAAATTAACCTGTAATAGCTACAAAAGTCAAATACTAGCAAGAACCTTACAGCGTTCCCACAGTCGATAATGGCCCTGTTGTTTGTTTATGCCTAGCATTTCGCTGCTGGTTGATATAAGAGACTTTTACAGTAAGAAGCATTATAGGGGAGAGTAAGACCGCCGCTAGCGAAATTTATGTTACAGGATGTTGTTTGGTAAAACAGATGGCACTGTCCGGTTAACCAGTTAACTTTATACATAGAAGTCGCTTAAAATGTTAGGGGCTCAGGTCGCTGTGTGACTATTTACACTTCAATTTTGAAGATAAATACAACATTATAAGAATATAAAGATACAAAATATACACTCCACATGGTTAAAAAAAATTCTATGTTGGATGAAGATGAAAGTGTTCACAAAATAGAGCACAATATTTAAGTCTCTGAAAACAACCGTTTGCAAAAACATCCTACAGGATTCCAAGCAAAGTACTTCAGAAGATGATAAGCTGTGCTCTGTAACATCATCATATGTAATGATGTAGAGTGCTTCATGGCCATCTGAATTAAAATTCAGAACCCAAGAAAGAAACTCTAACAAGAAAGGACGTAAAAGAATTACAATGATTATACGACTTTTGCAGGTACAGGGAACATAGAACAAATGAAGAAAGTGTGGAAATCTGACATTGAGGGAAGAAGGTAGGCTGAGGGTGTTTCAGAATATTTGGACTTCAGAGGGACCAGTTAACAAGGGAATCAAGAAAAATATATAATGAGGAGTTTATTCGGCTGATCAAACAAAAAAAGAAAGATAGGAGGGGCATGTAGCACGTATGGCAGAAAGGAGAGGTGCATTCAGGGTTCTGCTGGAGAGTCCTGGAGGAAGGAGACCACTTGGTAGCCCCAGGATTAAATGGGAGTATAATATTAAAATGTATCTTCAGGAAGTGGGGTGGAGAGCCATGGACTGGATTGATCTGGCTCAGAATAGGAACAGGTGGAGAGCAGTTGTAAGCGTGGTACTTCAGGTTCCATAAAACGAGGGGAATGCCTTGACTAACTGAAAACCGGTTACCTACTCAAATAGACTCCGCTCCATGGAGTAGGTGTAACTCAAAGAAGGTATTTATGCAGGTACCTAGAGAAATGTGTATGTCATTTGGTCTGCATTAGTGTAAGCTTTCAACTCAAAAGTGTTGTGTAATTTTGTCACTCGAACTACAATTTGTTGCCATTAGACACGCACCATATTCGCAATATACTGTTCTGTATAACATCTCACTAAGAACCACAGACCTCCACTCTCCACAGTCTGTATTTATCGTGTGCTGTTATTAGTAATTGTATTTGTGCTGTAGAGTGCCATTTGCAGTTCGATACAAATGAAACAAAGGCAGACACCAAAAGCTCCCCAACAACAGCACAGTTCCACGTTTCTGTTTCTGTGATTCTAGGCGAAATCCAGACACTGTAAGTACATGCAGAATACATGTGAGTCATCACAGACATGTTTGGGTATGTATACAAATTACTAAACTTTAGAAGTCATTGTGGACAGGAACTTGTTACAGGCAGATTGTTGTGCAAAATATTACCGTTCTTTCCCGTTTGTACGAAGCAATGAAAGAAATTTATTATACGCGTTACATTTCTACAAAACAAATCAGAAAAACGTGGGAGTAAGCAGGAAAAAATGGACACTATTATGCAGTATATATGATAAATTCTCTGTGATAAACTTTATCAAATATATCCAAATATAAGATTGAAATCTACAACACAAACAATTGAAAATATTATTAAGTCCCTTAAGCATATAAGTACATATGGATGTAATTAAATTCCTTACAATTTACTTAAAATAAGCTTCGTTTATATTAGCTCATCTTTAAGTCATACATGTAATACGCCTTTGTAATCAGAAATTTTTACTCAACGCATAAAATTATCTGTAGTGAAACTATTATACACGTATAATGAAGGTGGGAGAATTTGAATTTCTACCTACAGACCAGTATCTCTGATGACGTCCTATTGAAGTGTCTTTGAAAAGCTTATGTACAATAGACTACACGGAAACTTAAACGATTGCAACTTATTGGTTGACGAACAGATTGGATTTAGGAAAAATCTAACAACTTAGAAGACAAACTGTGAATTGTTTAATGGGATGTGTTTTTAATGACATATTTATTGTGGGAGGGATTTTCCGTGATGTAGCAATAGCCTTTGTTTGTATTAAACACAATTTATTGTCCACATTAAAGTTTCACGGAATAACTATCAAAAACTGACGAATGGACCAAATCATTTGAGGTGAGACATCCCCGTTGTGTGATACAAATATCATAAAATGAAGTAAAAAGCAGTCGAAACACAACTAAAGGTATATTAGCCAAGATGTCGGGCTAAGTGAACTACAAGGCCGAAACATGTAGTTCACTTAGCCCGACATTTTGGCTAATATACATTTAGTTGTGTTTAAACTGCCTTTTACTTCCTTTTAGGACCAAATCACACCTTGGGAATATGTACCAAAAACTGGAGTTCAAAAATAACATTTTAATGGCGAGACGTTTTAAAACTTGGGAGTTATAAAGCACTGTTTTCTACAAGAATCAATTTTAGGTCCTTTACTTTTTCTTCATTATGTAAATGATTTATTAAAAACTGTAAACGTAAAATCTAAAATAATTTTATTTGCCGATGATACTAATATTATATTTACCAAAATTTCTAAAATCGAATATTTTAAATATAATGTAAAAATTGAATTTGAACACTTAAATAAATAGTTGAAAGTCAATAGACACTCTTTGAATTTTGATAAAACCCGTTTCATGCAATTCACAACTACAAATAGTCCTCAAATTAAACTAGACATTAATTGTTGTTTCAAATTAACTTCAAAATCTTATGACACACACTTTCTTGGAATACATGTGTTAGACAGTACTCTTGATTTGAAAATATCTACTGAAGAAATTACACCCAGTTTAAGTGCAGTCTTCTATGCGGATAGATCAGTTAAGCTCATTACACTACATGAACACTGAAGTTGATTTACTATTCTTATTTTCATTCCATTATGAATTATCGGTTAATATTTTAGGGAAATTCTTCATATGGTGCAAGAATTTTTAAGCACAAAACAATATAATTAGAAGTATTAGAGTGCAGAATTAGAGATATATTTAGAGAAATATTTAAGAATCTAAAAATTCTACATCTCCAGTCACAATGTGTACCATCACTTATTTGTCGTTAACAACAAAAATAATTTTCAAATTATATTATGATGTCTGTCACATAAACACTGGACAAGAAAAAGTAACTCACCAACTTTCATCAAATTTTTATTAATCTTACCAGTGTCATGGGGATACCAAACTCAATGGGAATATTATGCTAGAACACCCTCCTAACTGAATCATAAGCTTTCTTGAGATCTGTAGGGAACTGATGCCCTGCTTCCTTGTATTCCTATTTTTTCTAAAGTATTGGCCAAATGCAGAATTTATGATCAGTAGTTGATTTGTTGCGTCGAAATCACATTGACGGCCCCAGTGTTTCCCTCTGCATATGGAGTTAACCTTGACAGAAGAATGCTGGATAAAATTTGTACATAGTTGATAGAAGTTTTATGCCTCTATTCTTATAATTAGCACAATTCCTTTTATCGTCCTTCTTACACACATGTACAATGATCGACGACTCCTTCCACTCCTCAGGCAATTCCTCCTGATTCCAAATCGAATTAATAAATTTATGGATCTCACAGCTATGTTCTACTCCCTGCTTCAAAAATTTCTACTTCTATTTGATCAATACTGGTGATTTGTGTCTTTTTATGTTTTCAATAGTCATCTCAAACACAAAGGCACTCGGCTCAGGCAGTAGTGGTTCTGCTATGCGTATTGTATTTGCCTAAAATCACTAACAACATTTACATTGAACAGCTGAGAAAAATGGTTCATCCACCTAGCTAAAGTATTCTGAGAGTTTGTAACCAAATCACCCTTCTCATTCCGTGCTGCAGTAGATCAGGGCTGGTAACCCTTCTTAAAGTCGCTGATGCCCTTATACAAGTCTCTGATATTTTTTACCTTAGAGTAGGTTTAAATTCCTCAATTTTAGATTTCAGATGTTCCTTCTTTTTGTTCCTGAAATGTCTGCTAGCTTCACATTTTACATTGTTTAGATTATCTACATTGCTAAGTTTTGGATCCTGTAACCTCTGTAATTTAGCAGGTTTTCTTTGATATAAAAAATGTAGACTTTTTTCATCCAACCATGGTTTATGTCGCTTCAGTTTGTACAGACCTAGACTCTTTTTTGATAAGATTTTTATATTTGCCGTAATGTTCTACCAAGCCTTATTTATGTTCTTGCCATTACGTAAGTTCTCCAAAGCTGCAAACATGTTTGAGATCTTAATCTTTTACTGTTTCCTAACCTCAAACTCATTTAGCTTTCTGGAATTAAATGTTTCCACAGGAATCATCTGTGCTGCTTGTTTACTTACTGCTGCTTTTCCCTAACTTTTGCAGCCAATAGATAGTAATTATAGACTTATATTATGCATTATTGATAATTGTGTAATAATTAATGATTCATAATTATTATGGAATACTCCAAGTCCTTGCCGTGTTCTTAAAATTTTGCATAAACTAACGACAAAAATTAATTTAAATTTATTGACAATTTGTACACAAGATAGCAAAACGGTTCGTCACCCCTGGAGAATGCAATCTATAGAATAGTACATCATCTATATAGTTTGTCATAAAAATTTTATTTCGTTGAATTTATGTGTGTTAACCATAAGATGTTCTTCTGGTTCTTAGGATCTCCTTGTTCCCACGTCTTGGTCAGTTAGGGATGTGAAACTACCTGCTTTGACTTAGGCCCTCTGTTACACACAGTTGGTGATTTAGTTACATAATTATTAAAACAAATATCTGTTTTGTCTGTTATTTATCAGGATAATAATTCTCATAGAAAGAGACTTCATATTTTTCTGTATGATGCAATTTCTGCAGCAGTTTGTTTTATGCTACTGTATCTGTGACTGCAACATTGATTTTGCATTGTTTCCTAAAAAGATAAGACACAATCAATATGTTGCAGACACATTTCCTCACCTGAGAATCGAACATTGAAGAGAAAGGCAGGCTGTAACATATCTCAGGCAGTTACTTGCGGGCTTGTCACTGTGGATATTCATGTTACATATCAGGACATGTAATGTAGGATTTGTAGTGGACGTGATTTTACTTTGAGTGGCCTCTTTTGGAATGCGGCTATTTGCCAATATCAGTATCAGTCATGCAGTTCGTCTTACTTAGAGTGTGTACTGTAGCAGCATTTGAGAGTTTTGTTTAAGAAAAAGGGGGAGGGGGATCGTTGGATGTTTTCACCGCACAGAATCATCGGATAATGAGCAGGAAAGGAAATTCCTCATTTCGTCTTCAGACGTAAGCATTCACTTTCCTTTGTTATTGAACACAATTATTGTGGAACTCTAAATCCCCAAGTAAGACCAATATAAACAAATAATACCTGCAATATAACAAAAAACAAACAATGTACGTATAACTTAACATTGGTCTGTGTTCGCGCAACATTTGTAGACGGAAAAGCAAGAAGTTCTGTGTATTCTCAGTGTGTGTTTGCAGCCGTAGTTATTCAAAATGTCAGGTGCATGTGCCGTATTATATTGTTATCTGTGGCCTGTCCGGCTGTACCGTATAACTTGACACAGTATCTCATAAAGTGTGATTAAAGAAAAGTTTATTATATATAAAATGTGTGTTTTGATTTTCTCTAAAATTTTGTCTTAAACGGTACCTATTCTAAGAAGAATTTAACTTGATACTATCATAAATATACATTGAGAGTTTGACAGTTCCTGCATGTAGTTCCAGATTCTACAGGCGAACCTTCCATTGTTCGAAATTTATACACCAGCAATAGCACCAGATCGATACGAGAAATTACATGGTCACTGACTGTACTATGAAAATTTGAAGAGTTTTGAGGCGCTTGATATATTGAGCGGGGCTTCTAAGTGGATGTGATATATTGATCATGATCTGGGCTGCAACACGAATCGATTAATGTACAAATACTTATAAACAAAATTCATGCATTTAGGGAAAGAAATGTGTTTGGGGAACGCAGGACGCACGGCAGGTACAAGGCATGCAGACAAAATGTTGATTTGAAAATGTGAAGAAATTATCTAGTCCTAAATGAAACTCGAATATTAAATTGGATGTTTATAAGTAACGTGGGAGTGTGTCAAGTGGACTCAGGTGGCTTATGATAGGCACTAAAGGAAGAGACTTGTGACTGCACTAATAAGGCAATTAGATATAATGCTGAGCTTCCGTCAGGCTGTCAAAACCTGCCTCCTGCCGCTCTGTGTACAAAATAGCACAGATCTGTCAATTTGTGGTCTGTGATCTGTCTAGTGCCGTTGCACAACACGGGGGGATACAAGTTTCGAAGTAGCATGATCGGTACCCCGACTTTAAGCTGTAGGTTACGTGGAGGAATGCCTGTGGGTTCAAGTGAATTAAGGAATTCCACTGGATGGAGCAGGGCCTGTGAAGGATCCATGACGACGTCAACAGATTGTATGTTCTGCTGTTTGTTGGCAGCATGTTTTGAATTTGTAGGTTATGTTTATGAACGCAACTATTTTTGGGAGCCAATGCCCCCGGTCTCGTGGGGTGTCTCACTTGCCCTAGAGGCAGCAGCCCCGTTCCTTTGGTCCGCGAGTCTGACCTCGGTTTCTTGTGCAGTTTCCCTTGCCCTGGAGGCAGCAGCACGGTTCGTTTAGCACGCGAGTGTGGCCGAGGTCTCTTGTGGAGTTAGAGTTGCCCTTAGGAGGGAGATCTTTGTAGCGGCAGAAGGCACTCTGCCAATGGCAACCCTTTTTGTGTGGCATGTCGCGAAAAGTGACAGTGACAGCATGAGCAGAAGTGGGTGTTGGAGAGAGTACAGATGTGTGAGAACGTAATGTGTCGAAATAGCGAAGATCGAAATGTCCAGAAGATGTAACCACGCGGGGGTTGAGACACACACGCGTGAGTGGGCAGAGACTACGAAACACGTTCAGAAGTTGACAGAAAAAGGTCTCAGTGAAAGAGAAGAACGAAATGTCCGGAATATGTAACCACGCGGGGGTAGAGACACACAAAACCACACACACGTGAGTGGGCAAAAACAACGAAACACGTCGAAAAGCTTCCAGAAGTTCTCATGTAAACAGGCGTGCTAGCGACATAGACACGCACGTGACTGTGCGGATTGGCAAGCCTGTGTAGTAATTCGGCAAACGTCACGCCCGTGACGTCACACGCACGGGTTCCTGAATCACGGATATAACGGTTTAGGGGAAGAACGTAGAGCCGGCAGCCACCTTCTGTGCAAAACGCGGCACCCGCTTGCGAGAAAATGACCGAAAAGTAGGAAGGTGGAATATTGTGGGTCCATACATACTCTACGACCTCTTCCAGTCGAAGGGGAGACGTGTACAAAGTTCGGTTGAGATCGGTTCAGAAATGTGGATTTCTGTAAAGTACAAAAAAAAACAAACAAAAACGAACAAAAACCCATTTTATTTTTATATATAAGATGCGAGCGAACAATTCGTCTCTTGTGTTTACTTTTTCTTTGTATACTTCGATTCATCCCCACAGTAAAAAGCAGATCTGTACGCACCAAATTCAAACATCTGTATCTTCACAGCCATTGAGAATTGGAACATCTTTATATTAACTTATTTACTTGAAATAGTCGATATTACCACCTCCAAAAAATTTACTATTTCTCCTTAAACACCCTGTATATATACGTGTATATATAACTATACATTACTAAATCTAATTTCCATGTTTGAAAATTCAAGCATGAAATGAGGTTTGGTAACTTGCAGCAAGAATACATACTTTAACCAGCATCAGTAGGGATAATCTTGCCATTTCGTAGAACAGGATTTATTGAAAATTTTAAGAACAGCAATAGTCATAACTGTAGGATGGTTAATGTAACATATCTAATAAAGAACAAACATTTTCTATTTAATAGCGTATATTTTCTCACTTAATTCCGAACTTTTTAAATAAATCTGCGAGCACTTCCTATTACATCTGCGGATTTTTTTCTAACAAATTATCGATCATTTTCTAATCACTTCGCGAGCATTTCTTGGCTAATATAAAAGCTTTCGCCTTCATTTTTGGGTATCCTAAATTTCCTTTATGCTTTAATTAAGAATTTTCTGTTTCTTTCTCATACTGCGGAGTGCCATAATTTCTCTAAAGAAGACAATGTGACATTCCATTACAGCACTGTATGCTAATGACACATCATAATAACAGCCGGCAGTTAGAAACGTAACAAAAGTCATCTAAATTGCTCAATTCCATGCCATGTTTTCTTTTTCCAATGAACAATATTATGCCTTCTCTACACTAAAAGCTAAAGTTTTCAAACATAAATTTTTAATACAATACAAACAAAGGAAATGCAAGCAGATAAAACATCACGCAAGGAAACAGAAAGTGAAATTAATATCAATCGATATCCGACAGTGTATTCGTTGCCAGTTGATGGGCCATTATGTTACTTGTTCCACATCCCTTTCTGGCTTCATATCATAACTCCTGTCGTAAACAGACACGCACATTTCAACATACATTTCGCTGGAAACGATATATATATATATGTATATATATATATGTGTGTATATATATACCTGTTTATTTGAAGAGTCGTTATTTTCTTGTCGGCAGTACCATCTTCAGTAATCCTACTTCTACTATACAAAGGTAGTTGCTGTTCGACAAGATACAGAGCAAGGTGAGGCACCAAAAACCCGCCAGTCAGCGCGCATTTCTCTGAATCTTGTCATTAGAAACCACGCGAAACATACACACTGTAAAAATATTCAGAATAAATGGAGGCCATCAGGGCCATCATCTTAGCATTTACGAATTTTTGAATTTATAGCTGACTTTATATCAGTAATTTGTTACATGCAGATAATTGTGCACAATATGAACTTACTTCCAAGGTCTTACTGAACAGAGGCAAGGAGTTTGTTCCGTTATGTACAGTACAACTGTATAGCAAAAAATAAAAAAGGGAGTTCCAATGAAGATATGGACTGCAGTATCCAAGAAGTATTATCATAATCGCTTGTTGATAAATTGTCTTACTATAATGTATGTGTTTTATCTTTCTTGTATTTTGAACCCCTCTGAGAGACTGGTGAAACCTACGGAACCCTGATCAGAAAAATTACGTACAATACAGACTGTGAGCTTATTGACTTTAACAAACCCTTCTGTAGTCCATACACCATAAATTACTTTGCTGCCCACATTCATTATGGAATGAGAAGATAATTAAGATAGAGGTTATTGAAATGAAGTTGTAAATTTTTCCAGTCCAAGTTCACGGGCAGTCCGAAAAGATTATTCGGACCCCTAGGGGTTCCTTTAATCGCAGGTTAAGAAAGGTTGTCATAATAATTATTGGTTGGTGATATAGATCTGCGGCCCATAAATAGTAGCATTGCTAACAGAGACTACATAGTGCAAAGAAAGATTCTTGTGTTTCCTTCAATACAGGCAGTGTTAAAGCAGCTTCATATAAAGGCAGCATTCGACAGTTCTACCACAAAGCAACGTTTGCACTGCTGTCTGTCATTGTTGGAGGTTGGATAGCGTTTGAACAAAATAGAACAAGCGTAGAGGGAAACATTAGCATAAAAACGAAGTAGCTGCACTGTTGTATGATTTGAAATCAAGTTTGTTTACAAGGAAATGCAAGAGAAAAAAAATGATGCTTTTTGCATATCCTTTCAGACACAAATAGGCTCCGTGAGTAGTTGTCTGAGGAAGGAAGGTTAAAGTTTAAAAATTCCTTAAGTTAATATGAATAGTTTTCAGACATTCATACTTCCCCAGGTGTTGCAAACTTAATTTCTAGAAACCACAACCTCAATAAACAGGAGAGCCACAAATTTCTGCTTACAGACCAGTTATAGTTTTCAAGAGACTCAACTATGTAACTTGTAAATTATTTGTTAGGGCCTTCCCAAAGTAAGACAAAACAGTCTACGGTCTGATATATTTTTCAGAATGTCTCACTGATTTCTTCTCACGATATTCTGAAGATCGTTAATTAAGGATACACATAGAAGAAAGTCAAAATTTAAAAATAAATATGGCACACGCATCACAAGTTGGGGAATTCAAACTTGTGTAAATACTTATTTCCCATTATATAAAATAATAATCATCATCAGTAGTAGTAGCAGCAGCAGCAGGGGTTAGGCCTCGCGATCAAGTCTGGTTCCATTAAGAGTCTAAAATTTTTTATGTACTGTCATTGTCTTGTTTCCCACATGTTAGATATTTCACAGTAAATTATGGTAGTCTGTCTGTCCATTTGGCGCATGTTTATCTATTTTATTCTCTAATACTGAATTATTTTGCCATTCTCCTCAAAACTTTCATTTCCATTGATTATATCCTGTGTCTATAATGTTTATCATTTTACAGCTATAACTTCAATGTGTATTGTCACTTTTCTCTACTACAGTCTTTACTTCGATTTAAGGATAACATCAATTTGCTTTAAGAACCACTCTCAAATTGTCTCTTCATTTTCTCACAATGCGGGGATTAATTTTTTTTTAAAAAGGACATGGCGATCTTTCATTATAGCAGAGTATAAAAATGACACATAATGATGTCAGGGGGCAGAATATGGCGAGGAACACTGTCATTTAATTACTCAATTGCACGCTATGTTTTGTTACAAAATATTTTGTTATTATTTCGCTATCCTAGAAACTAAGCGTTTCATTTCTGGATACGGCAATTTGAAATAAAAACACTATTATTATTAATTATTAACATAAACAATGTTGTGGAACTTCATAAAATTGACACAGACTTCCCACCTTAGAAATATATTGGTTCATTTGTGTCTAATGTATTTAAATGAAATTTCAGAATAAAATTGTCCCTCAGATACTGGGCGTATGATTTGAGTAATGATGCTTGTCACGCCACAAGAATTTATTGTGTAGAACAGAGAGCCACTAGGCTTTGAACGTAACGTTTTTTTTTTCAAATTCTTTGAAATGTCAGGCAGAGGAGGAGTTTAATAAACGCTCAAACATTTAAGGAAATTGAAAATAATAGAATAATAGAGTAATAGAATAACAAACCCGGAAAGGCAATCAGATAAAACAAAACACAAAGGAATATAAAGTGCAATTAATATCAGTCGATACCATCCAACAGTTTATTTATGGCAGTGGATGGACAATTATGTCACCTGTTCGCCAATATTATCAGGCTTAATGTTAAAACTCAGAGAGTAAAAAACACAAGCTCCTTTTCTAGATATAATGTGCTGGAAACTCAAGATAATCTACAACTGTCCGTTTCCAGATCCGCCTGTGTCCTGTCATCAAACAACATCACCACTAATCCTACCTGCACTGTAGATCGCTAGTGTCTGATCGGCAAATGCAAAGCAAGGACAGGCACCAAACACCGGCCAGTCAGTG
>Ga0268261_10000708_pt1 | contig 21546 bp, 7 predicted proteins | sample TergutNc150P1_FD_190353 | JGI IMG/M metagenome (GOLD analysis project Ga0268261, IMG submission 190353) | Nasutitermes corniger P1 segment gut microbial community from laboratory colony in Florida, USA - Nc150 P1 (SPAdes) (version 2) | ecosystem: Host-associated > Arthropoda: Insects > Digestive...
CCAGAGGAGTCCTACCGACTGTGCTGCGTCGTTGTGTGTGATCTAGAAACATCAAGAATGGGTGCTCCATATATATATGACATTAGTCACCTAAGGGTTAATTGCCATATCTGACAGTGTCTCAGGCGCTATACATAGAACTGATATGGAACTGGCTGAGAAATGTGTTTGGGTTTTATAATTGCAATAATAATTGTTATTTAAACGGTATTCTTCAGGGCTCTAACACTAAGTAGGATAACAAGTTTGCTGCTTCGTTTAGGAGGAACGTGTTGCCTCCTTCTGCACAGTAACTGTGCTACATTCAGGCAGCACGTTCCTCAGAAACACACTCATTATACTCCCAGTAGTAACAACGTATTGCAATGCCATATGAGCAACACTTGTCTTGAAAGTCCCAACGCATATTACAATAATTTGTTTTCGTGTGTGATGGTAACTTTTGAAGTACCGACAGCATAATTACATAAACCATAGTTTTTTTCCGTCTGCAGAGCCTTTCTTGTAGGCATAGCACTGGTGCAGCTAAATGTATGAAGCCTTTTTGCTGTAACACTTGAAAAAGTATCAAATATTTTTCCAGTTCTGTAATTATGATTCACAGTCCCAGGCACACATTCCAGTTTACAGTCTAACATCCTGTAGGTCTATTTTTACAATAGTCCAAGCCTCCCAACAAGTATATGTCAGACAAAACTTCTCTTTTCCAAGATACTTTGAAATTTATAATTAACACGTTTTTTCTGTTTGCATCTTATTTAAAAATTTTCTGAAAGAAATTACACAAGTAAGTAAATATTAGTTACTATGTGTGACAGAACTTACATGGTTTGGTCCTGGGTTCAGCTCCACACAGCCGATGACCAGCAGCGAAACCAGCACTAAGAATCTGATCAACTTGTAACAGATTTGACTGGAAGTTTCAGCAGTGCATTCCTGTAATGTCCCACACTTTCCAGGTCTTCCTCCCAGCCACTGACCGATTGTGGCCCTCCACTGTTCAATACTGACACCCATAGGACACCTGTGTTGCAGAATTATAGGACTAATTAGCTCTGTTTTGCAAGGTGGTGTGTTTGCTTGTATCTTAAGCTGCTTTTATGTTGCTACTGCAGTTATTTACGTGCCAAAATCCCAAAACTTTGTTTTATTTATTTGATGGATATAGCACACGACACACAAAAGTACACCTTATTCACTGCTGTAGTTTTTTTCAGGAAAGAAGTGAATGTCATAAATTGTGAGAATATAAAAAACTCAGAGTTCGTGTAAAAATTAAATAGCTTTGCACAGACGTGAAAGTTTATTGACAAAATTAATATGTCCAGTACGTTCAATTTTGAACTAAAAGATTACTTCGAATTCGAAGGCAAACATTTTCAGACCCGTAATGAAATGTGTAAAGAATTTAACTGCAGTAACAGTAAATGTCCTGCTAATGACGGCTACTGCAATTTACGTTGCTCGCTGTCAAATTTCCACAGTTTGTGCACTTCTTCTTGCAGTACGTTTATAATGCCTTCAATAGTAAACAAATTGAAATGAGTAGAGTAAGAGTGTTAATATTCAGGCACAAAACTATACTATTCTCTGCAGCAGTGTAACCCTTATCCCAAATATGTGTTTTTGTAAGTTAATATCATTCCATACCACACCAAATATCACACAGAAATCAAAGCAAACTTCAGGATTCTACGTAGCGAAACAAACAGCACTGTATGACAGAATATTGTCACTTCGATATAAAAACCCCAGATATCTCGGATAAAAACACGATAGTGAAACATTCAGTTACTGTGTTGCACAATTGCCAATATCAATAAAGCGATATGAGATGGCAGCGAAGTTATTCGCCTCTTACAGTGCTGTGTCTCAATGCAGACATATCCTCTCCGTCTTAATGCAGACAGACCCCCTCTGTCTTAATGTAGAGAGACAGTCTCTGTTTTAAAGTCTTAATACGGACAGACCCTCGCAGTCTAAATGCAGACAGACACTCTGGGTCTTAAAATGTTAATACAGACAGACCAACTCGGTCTTAATGCAGACAAACTCTCTATGTTTTAATGCAGAGAGACCCTCCCTGTCTTAATGCAGACAGACCCTCTCAGACTTAATGCAGACAGATCCTCTCTGACTTAATGCAGACAGACCCTTTCTGTCTTAATGCAGAAAGACACTCTCTGTCTTAATGCGGACAGACCTTCTCTGTCTTAATGCAGACAGACCCTCTCTGTTTTAATGCAGACAGATACTAACTCTCTTAATGCAGACAGACCCTCTTCGTCTTAATGCAGACAGAATCTCTCCGTCTTAATGCAGACAGACCCTGTCTGTCTTAATGCAGACAAAACCTCTCTGTGTTAATGCAGACAAATTCCCTCTGTCTTAATGCAGACAGACCCTCTCTGTCTTAATGCAGACAGATCTTCACTATCTTAATGCAGACAGACCCTCTCCGTCTTAATGCAGACAGACCCTCTCCGTCTCAATGCAGACAGAAACTTTCCGTCTTAATGCAGACAGACCCTCTCCGTCTCAATGCAGACAGAAACTCTCCGTCTTAATGCAGACAGACCCTCTCTCTCTTAATGCAGACAGACCCACTCTCTCTTAATGCAGACAGACCCTCTCTATATTAATGCAGACAGACCATCCCCGTCTTAATGCAGACAGACCCTCTCCGTCTAAATGCAGACAGAATCACTCCGTCTTAATGCAGAGAGACCCTCTCCGTCTTAATGCAGAGAGATCCTCTCTATCTTAACACAGACAGACACTGTCTGATTTAATACAGAGAGACCCTCTCTGAATTAATGCAGACAGAACCTCTCGGTATTAATAGAGACAGACCCTCTCTGTCTCAATACAGACAGACGCTCTCTCTTAATGCAGACAGACATTCTCAATCCTAATACAGACACACACTCTCCGTCTTAAAGCAGACAAACCCAATCTGTCGTACTGCAGAAAGACCCTCTCTGACTTAATGCAGACAGAATCTCTTCGTTTTAATGCAAACAGACGCTCTCTGTCTTAATACAGACAGACCCTATTTGTCTTAATACAGAGAGACACACTCTGTCTTAATAAAAACAGACATTCTCTGAATTAATGCAGACAGACTCTCTCTCTTTTAAAACAAACAGACCCTCTCCGTCTTAAGAAAGAGAGACCCTCTCTGTCTTAATACAGACAGACCCTCTCCATCTTAATGCAGACAGAACCTCTCAATCTTAATACATACAGACCCTCAACGTTTTAATGCAGACAAACATTATCTGTCGTACTGCAGACAGACGGCACCTGACTTAATGCAGACAGACACTCTCAATCTTAATGCAGACAGACACTCTCTGTTTTAATGCAGACAAACCAACTCTGTCGTACTGCAGACAGACACTCTCTGACTTAATGCAGACAGACCCTCACAACCTTAATGCAGACAGACCCTCCATGTCATAACACAGACAGACCATCTCTCTCTTAATGCAGACAGACAATTTATGACTTAACGCAGACAGACGATCTCAATCTTAATACAGACACTATTCGTCTTAATGCAGACATAACCTATTTGCTTTAATACAGACAGACCCCCTCTGTCTTAAATCAGAAAAACGCTCTCTTTCTTAATGCAGAGAGACCCTCTCAATTTTAATGAAGACAGATATTCTCTGTCTTAATGCAGACAAATACTCTCTCTATTAATGCAGACACACTGTCTCCGTCTTAATGCAGACCGACCCTCTCTGTCTTAATGCAGACAGTCCCTCTCTGTGTTAATGCAGATAGATCCACTCTCTCTTAATGCAGAGAGACACTTTCCGTCTTAATGCAGCAAACCCACTCTGTTTTAATGCAGACAGACACACTCTGTCTTAATATAGACAGATCCTGTCTCTCTTAATGCAGACAGACCCTCTCGGTCTTAATGAAGACAGACCCTCTCTGTCTTCATGCAGAAATATCCTCTCTCTCTCTCTCTTAATGCAGACAGAAATTCTCTGTCTTAATGCTGACAGTTCCTCTCTCTTAATGCAGCAGAAATTCTCCGTATTAATGCAGACAGAACTTCTCTGTCTTAATTCAGACAGACCCTCTCTGTCTTAATGCAGACAGATCCTCTCTCTATCTTAATGCAGACAGACACTTTCCGTCTTAATAGAGCAAACTCTCTCTGTCTTAATGCAGACTGACACACTCTGTCTTAATGCAGACAGATCCTCTCTCTCTTAATGCAGACAGACCCTCTCGGTTTTAATGCAGACAGTCCCTCTCTCTCTTAATGCAGACAGACACTCTCTGTCTTAATACAGACACTCCCTCCCAGTTTTAATACAGACAGATCCCCTCTGTCGTAATGCAGACAGAGCTTCTCTGTCTTAATGCAGAGAGAACCTCTCTGTCTTAATGCGGACAGACCCTATCTGTCTTAAAAAAACAGACCCTCCCTTTCTTAATGCAGACAGACCCTCCCTGTCTTAATGCAGACAGACCGTCTCTGTCTTAATGCAGACAGACCCTCCCTTTCTTAATGCAGACAGACCCTCCCTGTCTTAATGCAGACAGACCGTCTCTGTCTTAATGCAGACAGACCCTCTCTGTCTTAATGCAGACACACCCTCCCTCTCTTAATGGAGACAGACCCTCTCTGTCTTAATGCAGACAAACACACTCTGTTTTAATGCAGACAGATTCTCTCTATCTTAATGCGGACAGACACTCTCTGTCTTAATGCAGAGAAACCCCCTCTGTCTTTATAAAGACAGAACCTCTCTGTCTTAATGCAGACAGACCCTCTCTGACTTAATGCAGACAGACCCTCTCTCTCTTAATGCAGACAGAACCTCTCTGTCTTAATGAAGACAGACCCTCTCAATCCTAATGCACACAGACCCAATCTGACTTAATGCAGACAGACACTCTCCGTCTTCATACAGACAGACGCTCTCTGTCTTAATGCAGACAGACCATCCCAATCTTAATGCAGACAAACACTCTCTGTATTAAGGCAGACAGACCCTTTCTGTCTCAATGCAAACAGACCCATTTTGTCTTAATTCAGACAGACACCCTCTCTCTTAATACAGGGAAACCTTCTCTTTCCTAATACAGACAGACCTTCTCTGTCTTAATAGAGATAAACCCTCTCGGACTTCATACAGACAGACCCTTTCTGTCTTAATACAGACAAACTGTCTCTGTCTTAATGCAGACAGACTTTCTCTGTCTTAATACAGAAAGACCCTCTGTGTCCTAATACAGACAGACCCTCTCTTTCTTAATACAGACAAACCCTCTCTGACTTAATACAGACAGACCCTCTCTGTCTTAATACAGACAACCCGTCTCTGTCTTAATGAAGACAGACTCTCTCTCTCTTAATACAGACAAACCGCCTGTCTTAATGCAGACAATCCGTCTCTGTCTTAATGCAGACAGACCCCCTCTGTCTTAATGCAGACAAACCGTCTCTGTCTTAATGCAGACAAACCTTCTCTGTCTTAATGCAGACAGACCCTCTATTTCTTAATACAGACAAACCCTTTCTGTTTTAATACAGAAAGACACTATGTGTCCTAATACAGACAGAACCTCTCTGTCTTAATACAGACAAATCGTCTCTGTCTTAATGCAGACAGACATTCTCCGTCGTAATGCAGACAGACCCTCTCTGACTTAATGCAGACAGACCATCTCTGTCTAAATACAGACAGACCCTCTATGTCTTAATGGAGACAGACCCTCTCAATCTTAATGCAGACAGACCCTCTCTGACTTAATGCAGTCAGACCCTTTCTGTCTTAATGAAGACAGACCCCCTCTGACTTAATGCAGTCAGAACCTCTCTGTCTTAATACAGATAAACCCTCTCTGTCTTAATGCAGACAGACTCTCTCAATCTTAATGCAGACAGACACTTTCTGTTTTAATGCAGACAGACCCTCTGTGTCTTAATGCAGACATACCATCTCTGTGTTAATACAGAGAAACCCTCTCTGCCTTAATATAGAGAGACCCTCTCTGTTTTAATGCAGACAGACCCTCTCTCTCTTAATGCAGACAGACCCTCTCTGTGTTTGTACTGACAGACCCTCTCTGTCTTAATGCAGACAGACCCTCTCTCTCTTAATGCAGACAGACCATCTCTCTCTTAATACAGACAGACCCTCTCTGTGTTTGTACTGACAGACCCTCTCTGTCTTAATACAGACAGACCCTTTCTTCCTTAATACAGACAGACTCTCTCTGTCTTAATGCAGACAGAACCTCTGTCTTAATACAGACAGACACTCTCTGTCTTAATACAGACACCCTCTCTTTCTTAATGCAGACACACCCCCTCTGTATTAATGCACACTGACTCTCCCTGTCTTAAAGTAGACAGACCCTCTCTGTATTTATGCAGACTGGCCCTCTCTGCCTTAATACAGACAGACTCTATCTGTATTAATGCAGACAGACACTCTCTGTATTAATGCAGACAGACCGTCTCTGTCTTAATGCAGACAGACTCTATCTGTATTAATGCAGAGAGATCTTCTCTGTATCAATGCAGACAGATCCTCTCTGTCTTAATGCAGACAAACCCTCTCTATCTTAATACAAACAGACCCTCTCTGTCTTAATTTAGACAGACCCTCTCTGTCTCTATACAGACAGACCCTCTCTGTTTTAATGCAGACAGAACCTCTCTGTCTTAATGCAGACAGACTCTATCTGTATTAATGCAGACAGACCTTGTCTGTCTTAATGCAGACAGACCCCCCTCTATCTTATTGCTGACAGATCCCCCTTGTTTTATTACAAGCAGACCCTCTCTGTCTTAATAGAGACAGACCCTCTCTGTCTCTATACAGACAGACCCTCTGTGTATTAATGCAGACAGACCCTCTCTGTCTTAAAGTAGACAGACCTTCTCTGTCTTTATGCAGACAGGTCCTCTCTGTGTTAATACAGACAGAACCTCTCTGTGTTAATACATACAAACCTTCTCTGTCTTAATACAGACAGACCCTCTCTCTCTTAATACAGACAGACTCTGTCTGTCTTAATGCAGACAGACCCTCTCTGTTTTAATGCAGACAGACCCTCTCTGTCTTAATGCAGGCAGACCCTCTCTGTCTTAATACAGACAGACCCTCTCTGTCTGAATGCAGACAGACCCTCTCTTTATTAATGCAGACAGACCCTCTCTGTCTTAATACTGTCTTAATGCAGACAGACTCTCTCTGTATTAATGAAGACAGACCCTCTCTGTTTTAATACAGACAGACCCTCTCTGTGTTAATACATAAATACCCTCTCTGTCTTAATACAGACAGACCCTCTCTGTCTTAATACAGACAGATCCTCTCTGTCTTAATACAGACAGACTGTCTTAATGCAGACAGACCTTCTCTGTATTAATGCAGACAGACCCTCTCTGTCTTAATGCAGGCAGACCCTTTCTGTCTTAATACAGACAGACCCTCTCTGTCTGAATACAGACAGACCCTTTCTTTATTAATGCAGACAGCCCCTCTCTGTCTTAATGCAGACAGACCCTCTCTGTCTTAATACAGATAGACCCTCTCTGTCTTTATGGAGACAGGCCCTCTCTTTCTTTATGCAGGCAGGCCCCCTCTTTCTTAATGTAGACAGACCCTCTCTGTCTTTATGCAGACAGACCCTCTCTGTCTTATACAGACAGACTCTCTCTGTCTTAATTCAGACAGACCCTCTCTGTATTAATGAAGACAGACCCTCCCTGTCTTAATGCAGACAGACCCTCTCTGTCTTAATACAGACAGACCCTCTCTGTCTTTATGGAGACAGGTCCTCTCTGTCTTTATGCAGACAGACTCTCTCTGTCTTAATTCAGACAGACCCTCTCTGTATTAATGCAGACAGACCCTTTCTGTCTTTATGCATACATGCTCTCTTATGTTTTAATTCAGACAGACCCTTTCTGTGTTAATGCAGACAGAGCCTCTCTGTCTTAATGCAGACAGACCCTCTCTGTATTAATGCAGACAGACCCTCTCTCTCTTAATGCAGACAGACCCTCTCTGTCTTATACAGACAGACTCTCTCTGTCTTAATTCAGACAGACCCTCTCTGTATTAATGAAGACAGGACCCTCCCTGTCTTAATGCAGACAGACCCTCTCTGTCTTAATACAGACAGACCCTCTCTGTCTTTATGGAGACAGGTCCTCTCTGTCTTTATGCAGACAGACTCTCTCTGTCTTAATTCAGACAGACCCTGTCTGTATTAATGCAGATAGACCCTTTCTGTCTTTATGCATACATGCACTCTTATGTCTTAATTCAGACAGACCCTTTCTGTGTTAATGCAGACAGAGCTTCTCTGTCTTAATGCAGACAGACCCTCTCTGTATTAATGCAGACAGACCCTCTCTCTCTTAATGCAGACAGACCCTCTATGTCTTAATACAGACAGACCCTCTCTGTCTTTATGGAGACAAGCCCTCTCTGTTTTCATGCAAGCAGACCCTTTCTTTCTTAATACGTACAGACCCTCTCTGTCGTGATGGTGTCCGCTGCTATTCTGAATTTAAACATAAGGAATTAAAATTTCATTCTCAGCTTTAAGATTCATTTCGATACGCGTATCCATGCAATTTCCATAAACAAAATGCACATATATTCCTGTGTGGGCAGACTGCTGAATGGGAAGTGAGTTATTTCGTCGGAATCTTCAATATTATCTGTCAATCTACACGTCATCTCATCTCGTATAACCCTAAATTGCACACTCTTAAATTTATGTATTTTTGAAAATGATTAATGTGTCTACAGCACAATACAATAAATGTACAGTTTAGATATATGGACTGACTGCAGTTTTTTCGTACCGTGTTGGATGGAAAATATCGTTTGTGATTTATGTTTCCACAGTTCTGGTACAACGATACAAGCAGTACGTTATATGCCAATACCGTCTACGCCTTTCTCTAAAATTCGCTATTTTCAAAATAAATTAATGTTTCTGAAATTTAATGGCAGTTCCGTAACATCAAAAATCCACCAAATCTTGCAATATTTGACGGATCGAACATTTTTAGCTAAGTGTCCTTGCAGTTAAATCTAAATCTCTATATTGAGCTAGGACTGCATTGTAAGTACAAGTGTGGTAAGTTACAGCGGCTTTGTTTTGGTTTTGTTCTGCAGTTTCATTTTGTGATAAAATTAGACCGCTTGATAAATTTTAATCCCACTATATTCCTTCGCACATAAAGTTAATAAGAACCATCAAATTGCGCTAAAATAAAAGAATCACTTTGTATAGTAAATAAACAAATACATCAATTTATTTTTTTATCTTATTAGCAACAAAACGTGTTGACTACCTAAAAACTAATTTTACAGAAGGTAGCAAAATTGGTGGCGTAAACATAGATGCGTGATTCTCGTGTTTTCGCATAGTTTTTATGATTATTTCGTAAAACGTAAGACTTGTGGAATTACTCCTTTAACTTAGGTCATGAAATGAGTCCCATGTTTCTGTACAACATCTGTTATACATATTATTTGGTCGGATGATTATTTTGAGTTACTCTCCAGGCATGTACAGTCACAAACGTAGCTTTTCGTATATAGACTGCTTTATTCTTATCAGATAGCAGTCGAACGTTGGAACGTGCTGACAAATGTTAAGGAAACTGCAAATTAACGCTTATCCTGCTAACGTGGAGAATAGGGTGAGCTCCTAATAATGCCAGCAGATGGCAGATGGATTTCAACTCGGCGTGTAAAGGGTTAAAATGATTTGAAACTCCTTGTAGCGATTATGCAGTTGTTATCTGAGGATGTGCGGACAGAGAGATAAACTGAAGTGACAAACCTGAAATTTGCCCATTTGCAGGTTATCATACAGAAATTGCTACGAATTATTGCGGCTGTTGCCAATCCCCCTGTCGTACCGCAAGTCACAACAATATCTCAGTTAACATTGCCTTTGGAAAAGCAAAATACAGGGTGCGGTAAAGAAGAAGAACTTGATCACAGTTCACATTCTTACTCTACACCCTGTCTTCATCAACCTCTTACAATTTCGCCACAAAACAAACAAAAAATCTTTTAACACAAAACATAATTCTGTTGCATTAAATGTGTAAGGCCAGAAGCTTTCATCATATTTCCTTTAATTTCCAACAGATTTATATTTGGTTTCATATTTCTGTTACAAATTTTCATTGCTGTGATGAACTATTAAAAACGCAGGTCTTGAAACACAAATATTTTAAGTCGAGAAAACAATTTGCTGAAAACGACTGCTAAAAATGTGTTTATTTGGATGTTAATTGGTGACAAGAACAAAAGTCGAAGTTTAATTTCTTTACAAAGTAGGCCGCCTTATAATATTTTTACGCAAATTTGATGATTCAGTTGCACTTGATATTATTATATACAGCGGAACACAAAAAAATTTAATAATTAATGGTAAGGAAATAAATCCATTAAGAGACAAATTAAAAATGTAGGAATCACGTCACTTCACCACCCTATTACCCAGATAACGAAAGAGTATTACTGTTATTTCACGTCACTGCACCACTCAATTACCCACACATCAGTACAGTATTAGAGTTATTTCACGTCACTGCTCAATTAAATTACCCAAAAACCAGTAGAAAATTACAGTTACTTAAAGTCAGCTGCCCAACCAAATTCCCAAAACCCAGTAGAGTATACAGTTATTTCAAGTGACTGCACCACCCAATTCCCCACAAACCAGTACAGTATTATTGTTACTTCAAGTCACTGCTCAACCAAATTTCCCACACACCAAAACAGTATTATTGTTACTTTAAGTCACTGCTCGACCAAATTCCCCACACACCAGTACAGTATTAGAGATACACCACGTCATTGCACCACCCTATTCCTCACACATCAGTACAGTACTACAGTTAATTCAAGTGACTGCACCACCCAATACCCCACACACGGGTACAGTATTATTGTTACTTCAAGTCACGGCTAAACTAAATTCCCCACACACCAGTACAGTATTACAGTTACTTCAAGTCACTACACCACCAAATTCCCCACACAACAGTACAGTATTAGAGTTCCTCCAAGTCATTGCGCCTCCCTATTCCCCACACACCAGAACAGTTTAACAGTTACTTCACGTGACTGCACCTCCCAATTCCCCACACACCAAAACAGTATTATTGTTACTTTAAGTCACTGCTCGACAAATTCCCCACACACCAGTACAGTATAACAGTTACTTCACGTCAATACCCCACCAAATTCCCCACACATCAGAACAGTATTAGAATTATTCCACGTCATTGCGCCACCCTATTTCCCACACACCAGTACAGTGATAGAGTTACTTCAAGTCACTGCACCACCCAATTCCACACACAACAATACAGTATTACAGTTACTTCAAGTCACATCTACACCAAAATACCCACACACAATTACAGTATTACAGTTACTTCAAGTCAATGCAAAACACAATTCCCCACACACACGTACAGTATTACAGTTACTTCAAGTAATGCACAACCCAATTCTATACACACCTGTACAGTATTACAGTTACTTCAAGTCACTGCAAAACCCAAATCCCCACAAACCAGTAGAGTATTACTGTTACTTCAAGTCACCTGTCTACACAATTCCACAAAAACCAGTACATTATTACAGTTATTTCAAGTCACTGCCCCACCCAATTACACACACACCAATACAGTATTAGTTACTTAAAGTCACCTCTCCTCCAATTCCTCACACACTAGTACAGTATTAAAGTTACTTCAAGTCACTGCTGCACCCAATTCCACACACACTGGTACAGTTTTACATTTACTTCAAGTCACTGTTCCACCCAAGGCCCCATACACCAGTACCGTATTACAGTTTCTTCAAGTCACTCTTACACCCAGTTCCCCAAACACCAGTACAGTAACACACTTACTTCAAGTCACTGCACCACCCAATTCCCCACACACCAGTATTGTATTATAGTTACTTCAAGTCACTGTTCCACCCAAGTCACCTCAAACCAGCACAGTATTACAGTTACTTCAATCACTGCTCCACCCAATTCCCCACACACCAGAACAGTATTAGAGTTACTTCAAGTAACTACACAACCCAATTCCCCACACACCTGTACAGTCTTAGAGTTACTTCAAGTCACTGCTGCACTCAATTCCCCACAAACCAGTAGAATGTTACAGTAACTTCAAGTCACTGCTCCACCCAATTCCCCACACACTAGTACATTATTAAAGTTACTTCAAGTCACTGCACAACCCAATTCCCCACACACCAGTACAGTATTACTGTTACATCAAGTCACTGCACAACCCAATTCCCCACACACCAGTACAGTATTACAGTTACTTCAAGACACTGCACAAAACAACTCCCCACACACCAGTACAGTATTAAACATAATTCAAATCACTGCACAACCCAATTCCCCACACACTAATACAGTATTACAGTTACTCCAGATCACCGCACAAACCAATTCCCCACACAACAGTACAGTATTAAAGTTACTTCAAGTCACTGCACAACCTAATTTCCCACACACCAGTACAGTATTACAGTTACTTCAAGTCACTGCACAACCCAATTCCCCACACACCAGTACATTATTACTGTTACTTCAAGTCACAGCACAACCCAATTCCCCACACAAGTGTACAGTATTACAGATAATTCAAGTCAATGCACAACCCAATTCCCCACATACCAGTACATTATTACAGTTATTTGAAGTAACTGCACGACCCAATTCCCCACACGCCAGTATAGTAATACTGTTACTTCAAGTCACTGCACAACCTAATTCCCACACACAAATACAGTATTACAGTTACTTCAAGTCACTGCACAAACCAATTCCCAACACACCAGTACAGTATTACAGTTACTTCAAATCACTGCAGAACCCAATTCCCCACATAACAGTACAGTATTACAGTTATTCCAAGTCACTGCAAACCCAATTCCCCACACACCAGTACAGTATTACAGTTAATTCAAGTCACTGCACCACCAAATTACCCACACACCAGTACAGTATTAGAGATACACCACGTCATTGCACCACACTATTCCTCATACATCAGTACAGTATTAAATTTACTTCAAGTGACTGCACCACCCAATTCCCCACACACGAGTACAGTATTATTGTTACTTCAAGTCACTGCTCAACTACATTCCCCACAAACCAGTACAGTATTACAGTTACTTCACGTCACTACACCACCAAATTCCCCACACAAGCGTACAGTATTAGAGTTCCTCCAAGTCATTGCGCCTTCCTATTCCCCACAAACCAGTTCAGTATTACAGTTACTTCAAGTGACTGTACCACCCAATTCCCCACACACCAAAACAGTATTATTGTTACTTCCAGTCACTGCTCAACCAAATTCCCCACACACCAGTACAGTATTACAGTTACTTCACGTCACAAAACCACCAAATTCCCCACACACCAGTACAGTATCAGAATTATTCCACGTCATTGCGCCACCCTATTCCCCACACACCAGTCCAGTATAACAGTTACTTCAAGTCACTGCACCACCCAAATCCCCAAACACCAGGAGAGTATTATAGCTACTTCAAGTTACTGCTCAACCAAATACCCCACACACCAGTAGAGTAATACAGTTACTTCAAGTGACTTCAAAACCCAATTCCAAACACACCAGGAGAATATTACAGTTATTTCAATTGACTGCACCACCCAATTCCCACAATCCAGTACAGTATTAGAGTTACGTCAAGTCACTGCACCACCAAATTCCCCACAAGCCAGTACAGTATTAGATTTACTCCAAGTCATTGCGCAACCTTACACCCCACACACCACTACAGTATTACAGTTACTCCACGTCGCTGCGCCACGCTATTCCCCACACACCAGTACAATATTACAGTTTTTTCAAGTCAATGCACCACCCAATTCCACACACAAAATTAACGTATTACAGTCACTCTAGGTCAATGCACCAAACTATTCCCCATACATCAGTAAAATATTACAGTTAATTCAAATCACTGCTGAACCAAATACCCCAAACACCAGTACAGTATTGTAGTTATTTCACGTCACTACAACACCCAATTCCCCACACACCTGAAGCGTATTACAGCTACTCCCCATCATTGCGGCACCCTATTCCCCACAAACCAGTAAAGTATTACAGTTATTTCAGATCACTGAATCATCCAATTCTCCACACACCAATACAGTATTAAATTTAGTTCAAGTCACTGCACCAACCAATTCCCCACATAAAAGTAAAGTATTACATTTACATCAAGTCACTGAAACACTCAATTTTCCACACACCAATACAGTGCTAAATTTACTTCAAGCCACTGCACAATCCAATTCCCCACACACCAGTACAGTATTAAAGATACTTCAATTCACTTCAACAACCAATTTTCCACACAACTGTACAGTATTACAGTTACATCAAATCACAGCACCACTCGATTCCCCACACACCAGTACAGTATTACGGTAACTTCAAGTCACTGCACAAACCAATTTTCCACACTCCAGTACAGTATTAGAGTTACATCAAGTCACAGAACTACCCAATTCCCGAAACACCGGTTCAGTATTACAGTTATTTCAAGTAACAGCACAACCCAATTCCCCACACAAGAGTACATTATTGCAGTTATTTCACGCACAGTAGTTCAGTGCTCCACCCAATACCCCACACACCAGTACAGTATTAGAGTTACTTCAAGTCACTGCCCAATCCAATTCCCAGTACACCAGTACAGCATTACAGTTATTTCAAGTCACAGCACCACCCAATTCCGCACACATCAGTACAGTATTATAATTACTTCAAGTCACTGCTCAACCCAATTCCCCAAAAAACAGGACATTATTACAGTTATTTCATGTCACAGCACCACCCAATTCCCCACACACCAGAACAGTATTACAGTTATTTCATGTCACAGCACCACCCAATTCCGCAAACATCAGTACAGTATTACAGTTACTTCAAGATACTGCTCCACCCAAGTCCCCACACACCAGGACAGTATTACAATTACTTCAAGTCACTGCTCCACCCAATTCCCCACAAAACAGGACATTATTACATTTACTTCAAGTCGCTGCTCCATCCAATTCCCCACACACCAGAACAGTATTACAGTTATTTCATGTCACAGCACCACCCAATTCCGCACACATCAGTACAGAATTGCAGTTACTTCAAGTCACTGCTCCACCCAAGACCCCACACACCAGTACAGTATTACAGTTACTTCAAGTCACTGCTCCACCCAGTTCCCCACAAAACAGGACATTATTACATTTATTCATATCACTGCTCCACCCAATTCCGCACAAACCTGTACAGTATTACAGTTAATTCAAGTCACTGCTCCACCCAATTCCCCACAAAACAGGACATTATTACATTTACTTCAAGTCACTGCTCCACCGAATTCCCCACACACCAGAACACAATTACAGTTATTTGAAGTCACTGCACCACCCTATTCCCCACACATCAGTATATTATTGCCGTCAATTCAAATACAGTATGTCACTGCTCCACCCAAATTCCCACACACCAAAAGAGTATTACAGTTATTTCAAGTCACTGCACAATCTAATTCCCCAAATACCAGTACAGTATTACAGTTAATTCAAGTCACTGCACCACCCAAATCCCCACACAATAATACAGTAATACAGTTACTTCAATTCACTGCTCCAACCAATTCCCCACACACCACTACAGTATTACAGTTACATCAAGTCACTGCACAATCCAATTCCCCACACAACACTACAGTATTACAGTTAATTCAAGTCAATGCAAAACACAATTCCCCACACACCAATACAGTATTACAGTTTCTTCAAATCACTGCATAACCAAATTCTATACCCACCAGTACAGTATTACAGTTACATCAAGTCACTGCACAACCCAATTCCCCACACACCAGTAGAGTATTACTGTTACTTCAAGTCACTTCCACACCCAATTCAACAAACACCAGTACATTATTACAGTTATTTCAAGTCACTGCTCCAACCAATTCCACACATACCATTACAGTATTACAGTTACTTCAAGTCACCTCTCCTCCAAATCATCGCACACACCGGTACTGTATTGCAGTTACTTCAAGTCACTGTTCCACCCAAGTCCCCACACACCAGTACAGTATCACAGTTTCTTCAAGTCACTGTTCCATCCAAGTCCCCAAAAACCAGTACAGTATTATAGTTACTTCAAGTCACTGCTCCACCCAATTCCACACAAACCATTACAGTATTACAGTTACTTCAAGTCACCTATCTTCCAAATCCTCACACACCAGTACAGTATTGCAGATACTTCAAGTCACTGCTCCACCCAATTCCACACACACCAGTAGAGTATTGCAGTTACTTCAAGTCACTGTTACACCCAAGTCCCCACACACCTGTACAGTATTACACTTTCTTCAAGTCACTGTTCCATCCAAGTCTCCACAAATAAGTACAGTATTATACATACTTCAAGTCACTGCTCCACCCAATTCCACACACACCAGTACAGTTTGACAGTTACTTCAAGTCACTGTTCCATCCAAGTCCCCACAAAACAGTACAGTATTTTAGTTACTTCAAGTCACTGCTCCAACCAATTCCACACAAAAATTATTACAGTATTACAGTTACTTCAAGTCACCTCTCCTCCAAATCCTCACACACCAGTACAGTATTGCAGTTACTTGAAGTCACTGCTCCACCCAATTCCACACACACCAGTACAGTTTTACAGTTACTTAAAGTCACTGTTCCACCCAGTCACATCAGTACAGAATTACAGTTAATTCAAGTCACCTCTCCTCCAAATCCTCACACACCAGTACAGTATTGCAGTTCAAGTCACTGCTCCACACAATTCCACACAAACCATTACAGTAATACTGTTACTTCATGTCAACTCTACTCCAAATTCTCAAACACCGGTACAGTATTGCAGTTACTTCAAGTCACTGCTCCACACAATTCCACACAAACCATTACAGTATTACAGTTACTTCAAGTCACCTCTCCTCCAAATCCTCACACACCAGTCCAGTATTGCAGTTACTTCAAGTCACTGCTCCACCCAATTCCACACAAACCATTACAGTATTACAATTACTTCAAGTCACATCTCCTCCAAATCTTCACACACCAGCACAGTATTGCAGTTACTTCAAGTCACTGCTCCACCCAATTCCACACACACCAGTACAGTTTTATAGTTACTTCAAGTCACTGTTCCACCCAAGTACCCACACACCAGTACAGAATTACAGTTTCTTCAAGTCACTCTTCCACCCAGTTCCCCAAACACCAGTACAGTAATACAGTTACTTCAAGTCACTGCACCAACCACTTAACCACACACCAATATAGTATTACAGTTACTTCAAGTCACTGTTCCATCCAAGTCCCCACAAACCCGTACAGTAATATAGTTACTTCAAGTCATTGCTCCACCCAATTCCCCACACAACTTTACAGTCTTACAGTTATTAACGTCACCTCTCCTCCAAATCTTCACACACTAGTACAGTATTGCTGTTACATCAAGTCATTGCTCCACCCAAATCCACAAACACCAGTACAGTTTTACAGTTATTTCAATTCACTGTTCCACCCAATTCCCCACACACCTGTACAGTATTGCAGTTTCTTCAAGTCACTCTTCAACCCAGTTCCCCAAACACCAGTACAGTCATACAGTTACTTCAAGCCACTGCACCAACCAATTCCCCACACACCAGTATAGTATTTCCGTTACTTCAAGTCACTGTTCCATCCAAGTTCCCACAAACCAGTAGAGTATTATAGTTACTTCAAGTCACTGCTACACCAAATTCCCCAAACACCTTTACAGTCTTACAGTTACTTCAAGTCACTGCTCCACCCAATTCCCCACACACCAGTAGTGTGTTACAGTAACTTCAAGTCACTGCTCCACCCAATTCCCCACACACCAGTACAGTATTGAAGTTACTTCAAGTCACTGCACAAATCAATACCCCACACACCAGTACAGTATTAAAGTTACTTCCAGTCACTGCACAAACCAATTCCCCACACACCAGTACAGTATTACAGTTACTTCCAGTCACTGCACAAACCAATTCCCCACACACCAATACAGCATTACAGTTATTTCAAGTCACTGCACAAACCAATTGCCCACATACCAGTACAGTATTAAAGTTACTTCAAGCCAATGCACAACCCAATTCCCCACGCACCACTACAGTATTACTGTTACTTCAAGTCACTGCACAACCCAATTCCCCACACACAAGTACAGTATTACAGTTACTTCAGGTCACTGCACAACCCAATTCCCCACACACCAGTACAGTATTATAGTTACTTCAAAACACTGCAAAACCCAATTCCCCACACACCAGAACAGTATTACAGTTACTTCAAGTCACTGCACAAACTCAATTCCCCACACACTAGTATAGTATTACAGTTACTTCAAGTCACTGCACAACCCAATTCCCCACACACAAGTACAGTATTATAGTTACTTCATATCACTGCAAATCCCAATTCCCCACACATCAGTACAGTATTACAGTTACTTCAAGTCACTGCACCACCCAATTCCCCACACACCAGTACAGTATTACAGTTACTTCAAGTCACTGCACAACCCAATTCTCCACAAGCCAGTACAGTATTATTGTTACTTGAAGTCACTGCACAAACTCAATTCCCCACACACCAGTACAGTATTATAGTTACTTCAAGTCACTGCACAAATTCAATTCCCCACACACCAGTACAGTATTTTAGTTACTTCAAATCACTGTACAACCCAATTCCCCACACACCGGTACAGTATAATAGTTACTTGAAGTCACTGCACAAACTCAATTCCCACACACCAGTACAATATTTTAGTTACTTCAAGTCACTGCACAAACTCAATTCCAGACACACCAGTACAGTAATATAGTTACTTGAAGTCACTGCACAACCAAATTCCCCACACACCAGTACAGTATTATAGTTACTTGAAGTCACTGCACAAACTCAATTCCCCACACACCAGTACGGTATTACAGTTACTTCAAGTCACTGCACAACCCAATTCCCCACACACCAGTACAGTATTATAGTTACTTGAAGTCACTGCACAAACCAATTCCCCACACACCAGTACAGTATTACAGCTACTTCAAGTCACTGCACAACCCAATTACCCACACACCAGTACAGTGTTATAGTTATTTCAAGTCACTGCGCAACCCAATTCCCCACACACCAGCACAGTATTACAGTTACTTCATGTCACTGCACAATCCAATTACCCACACACCAATACAGTATTACAGTTACTTCAAGTCACTGCACAACCCAATTCCCCACACACCAGTACAGTAATACAGTTATTTCAAGTCACTGCACAACCCAATTACCCACACACCAGTACAGTATTACAGTTACTTCAAGTCACTGCACAATCAAATTCCCCACACACCAATACAGTATTACACTTACTTCAAGTCACTGCACAACCCAATTCCCCACACACCAATACAGTATTACAGTTATTTAAGTTCAATGCGAAATCCAATTCCCCACACACCAATACAGTGTTACAGTTAGTTAAAGTCACTGCACAACCCAATTCCCCACACTCCAGTACAGTATTACAGTTACTTAAAGTCACTGCACAACCCAATTCCCCACACACCAGTACAGTAATACAGTTAATTAATGTTACTGCACAACTCAATTCCCCACACACCAGTACAGTATTACAGTTACTTAAATTCACTGCACAACCCAATTCCCCACACACCAGTACAGTATTACGTTTACTTCAAGTCACTGCAACACACAATTCCCCAAACAGCAGTACAATAATATTTTAATTTAATTCACTGCACAACCCAATTCCCCACACACCAGTAGAGTATTAAGCTACTTCATGTCACTGCAACACACAATTCCCCACACACCAATACAGTAATACAGTTACTTCAATTCACTGCACAACCTAATTCCCCACACACGAGTACAGTATTACAGTTACTTCAAGTCTCTGCACAACCCAATTTCCCACACACCAGTACAATAATACAGTTACTTCAAGTCACTGCACAACCCATTTCCCCACACACCAGTACAGTATTACAGTTACTTCAAGTCACTGCACAACCCAATTTCCCACACACCTGTACAATAATACAGTTACTTCAAGTCACTGCACTTCCCAATTCCCCACATACCAATACAGTATTGCTGTTACTTGAAGTCACTGCATGACCCAATTCCCAACACTTCAGTACAGTAGTACTGTTATTTCAAGCCACTGCACAACCCAATTCTCCACATACCAGTACTGTATTACAGTTACTTCAAGTCACTGCACAACCCAATTCCCCACACACCAGTACAGTATTACATTTACTTCAGGTCTCTGTACAACCCAATTCCCCACATACCCGTACAGTATTGCAGTTACTTCAAGTCACTGCAAAACCCAATTCCCCAAATAACTGTACAGTATTACTGTTACTTCAATTCACTGCACAATCCAATTCCCCACACACCAATACAGTATTAAAGTTACTTCAAGTCTCTGCACAACCCAATTCCCCACATACCACAACAGTATTACAGTTACTTCAAGTCACTGCAACGCCCAATTCCCCACACACCAGTACAGTATTACAGTTACTTCAATACCAGTACTGTATTACAGTTACTTCAAGTCACTTCACAACCCAATTTCCCACACACCAGTACAGTATTACAGTTACTTCAAGTCACTGCACAACTCAATTCGCCACACACCAGTACAGAATTTCAGTTACTTCAAGTCTCTGCACAACCCAATTCCCCACATACCACTACAGTATTACAGTTACTTCAAGTCACTGCACCGCCCAATTCCCCACACACCAGTACAGTATTACAGTTACTTCAATTCACTGCACAATCCAATTCCCCACACACCAATACAGTATTAAAGTTACTTCACATCACTGTACAACCCAACTCCCCAAACACCAGTACAGTATTGCAGTTACTTCAAGTCAATGCAACACACAAATCCCCCACACCATTACAGTATTACAGTTACTTCCAGACACTGCACAACCCAATTCCCCAAACACTGGGACAGTATTACAGTTACTTCAAGTCACTTTACAAACCAATTCCCCACACACCAGTACAGTATTAAAGTTACTTCAAGTCAATGCAACACACAATTCCCCACACACCAGTACAGTATTACAGTTACTTCAAGTCACTGCACAACCCAATTCCCACACACCAGTACAGTATTAAATTTACTTCAAGTCATTGCACAACCCAATTCCGCATACACCAGTACAGTATTACAGTTACTTCAAGTCATTGCACAACCCAATTCCGCATACACCAGTACAGTATTTCAGTTACTTCAAGTCACTGCACAAGCCATTTCCCCACACACCAGTACAGTATTACATTTATTTCAAGTCACTGCAC
>Ga0268261_10000709_pt1 | contig 21545 bp, 20 predicted proteins | sample TergutNc150P1_FD_190353 | JGI IMG/M metagenome (GOLD analysis project Ga0268261, IMG submission 190353) | Nasutitermes corniger P1 segment gut microbial community from laboratory colony in Florida, USA - Nc150 P1 (SPAdes) (version 2) | ecosystem: Host-associated > Arthropoda: Insects >...
AACGGGGAAAGGAGTTATGCCACTGAACTAAAAAGGGAGGCTAACTGGCCGCGCACAGGGAATTGAAATGGCCGTGAGCGAGGATTTGAGTTGGCCGCCCAGAGGGAAGTCCCAGTGGCCCTTGACACCCTGGCGGCGCTCTACGAGATTGCACAAGTTCCGTGTGACGGTGACTGCGCCGAAGGACCACCTCTGGTGCGACAGGGCACGACGCCACATCTAACGTAACAAAAGCCCTCTTCGGAGGGCTTTTGTGTTATACGAACACGCACCCCAAGATTGCGGGCAACAGTTTCTTCGGCGTAAAAATGACGTGCTTCATCGCTCTTGAGTGGCAAAAGTAACTTGATGTGAGACCAACTCAATTGGTGCTACAGCGTAGCACCAATTGGCTCTGGGAATACTTTTGGCTCCAATTGTGGCGGAGTGTCGCCACAATTGGAGCCAACCACCTCGGTCTGCGTACCTCGCGGTAAGGTCAAGGTGTGGACATGATTGTGAATTTGATGGTTTTGGATTATGTGCCAAGCCAGCGGTTGAGGGATGCCGGGTTTGTGGTGCGCCGGGCGCATGTGGTGGATAAGAAAGCAATTTTGGAGTTTGTGGGCAGCAACTTCACGGGTGAGGGCGCGTGGGTGGCTGAATGTGAAGCGGCGTTGCATAATTCGCCACCAAGTTGTTTCTTGGCCACAAAGGGCACAGAGATTGTGGGCTTTGCGTGCTATGACGCCACCGCCAAAGATTATTTTGGGCCGCTGGGGGTGCATCCAGATTATCGTGGGCTGCACCTGGGGGTTGAGTTGCTGCTAGTCAGCTTGGATGCGATGAAGCATCAGGGGTACGGCTACGCCATCATCGGGTGGCCATCTGATCCCAAGTTTTATGCGCAGCACGCTGGCGCCATCGAAATCCCTGGAACCGAACCGCAGAATACCATTTACCGCAATACCCTAGGCGTTCGCGCACTATAACCCTTAAGAGCTAAAGCTAGTAGTCGTTAGGCGCCTCCTAACCTAAGTTTCTAGGTGTTGTTTTCCGCCATCGGTGATGGGGATTTTGACGTGGTGGGGTGCGCTTATGGTCTGTACTGTATCGCGATTGATCAACATAAATAAGCGCCCGGTATTTGGGATAATATTTGGTTTATTTGAAAAGGGTGATGCGGGGATCTAGCGCGGCGTACACCAGGTCGGCGATTAGGTTTACAGTTACCAGTATTGCCCCCACCACAACCAAATAGGCCATAAAAGCCAGGTAGTCCATACTGATCCCAAACCAATCACTCATCGATATTGATCGTAAATAGAACATCCCCATGCCGCGAATAGCGAAAATCGCCTCCACTAAAATAGCACCGCCGAATAGGGTGGCAATATCGATAGGAACGATGGTGGCTAATGGAAGTAAGGCATTGCGCAAAGCATGGCGAATAACTACCACGTATTCGGGTAAACCTTTAGCGCGCGCAGTGCGCACATAATCTTGGGACATAACCTCGGTGAGGCTAGCGCGGGTATATCGCATATAAGACGCGTAAGAAATTAAGGTTAACGCTAGAGTGGGGAGCCATAAATGAGTCCAGGTATCAAGGGTTAGGAACCAAAAATTATCTGGAATACCTGGGCGGGCTTGTCCAAAAGTGGGGACTGGGCGAAAATTTACCCAACGCGAACTTAAGAAGTGCGGCCAAATAGCCATAAACCGATCAAGTAATACCAGCCCGGCAGTAACAAATGAGGTAGCTGCAGCAGTACGCATCTGCACCCGGCGTTCTTTCCAAGTACCGCCAAATAACCAGCCGATTAAGGCACCAAAACCCAAAGCAAGCAATGCTAATAGCGCAATAAGGGGCCAACCAAAATAAGGGGAAGCAAATACGAATTGCAAGGGAAAATAAAGAATTACCCCCATCAAAACGCAAGCAAGAGCAGCGAATAAAGCACGCCGATCAAATAAGTTTGCCGAAATGATAACAATAGTAACTGCTAAGGCGCCGCCAACTAATGCTATGCCAACCAAACCTAGGCGAGGAGTTAGAATCCAGCCGGTGGCAAGCGCTAACCAAGCAATCAAACCCGTACCGATGGTGGCGATGGCCAACGTGAGCCATCGCGTACGCCGAGAACCACCAATCACTGCGGCCCAAAACACCCCGGCTATCAGAGAAAAAATAGCTAGCCCACGCCAGGGGATAACAGGGTTGGCTGCAAAACTACTTAGAGCATTGTTAATGTTAATCGCGCCGTAAAGTTTAGCCATAATAGCAGCAATAAAGGGCGGGATTGAATATAAAACGAAACTGGTGGTAGTAGCTGCATAATCCAATCGAGAGTATTGGCGTACGGCAGAAATAATACCAACCAGTACACCCAAAATTATGGAAATGACTGCTGCACCAGAAACGAGCCATAGAGTCTGCGGAATTGCATTTCCAATATCGTATAGTACTGGCCGGCCAGCCGCGTTAGTGCCAAAATCGCCAACTATCGCACTGCGGAGCCACTGGGTATATGGCATAAACCCAATTACAATCGCACCTGCCCTATTTAAGTGCAGCGCAATAAAGTGAGCGATAAGGCTGGTGCCAAGCAGCACTACAAAACCGGATAACAGACGGCGGAACAAGAATATCGCCACAGGTGCCAACCGCTCCAGCGGGCGGCGGGCAGTGGGGGCGTGTTCCATAACGTTGATTATCCCGGCGACCCCGTTGAACCGTGACGTTGTTGGCGGTTATCGTTTGGCTTAACTGCCTGTTAGGCATTGCTTAAAGGCGAAGTACCGTACCACCAAAGGGCAATGTTTCGCTTTGCTTATCAGCGGGTTTGGTGGTATAGCGTTTAGCCGGTAAACTACTCGGATGGTTAAAACGCAGGGTGTGGCACGTAGGGTGTGGCATCGTGCTACCCAAGTCTGCTCCGAGCTACTAGGTGCAGCGCAATCAGTACCCGGAAAAGCCCGGGGTGCTAAGTTGTTTACCGGGAAACCGCTTGGTGGCGTAATACCCAAAGGGGTCACCATCGCGGGAGGTTTAGCTTTAGCAATCGCCGCCACTGTATTTGGGGTAACCGAAGTTTCAGCATTGATGGTGCCCGATGAAGAACCATATGCTTTAGTAGAATTAACGGAATTAGCGCCGGTTACCACGGAAATCGCACCGGCCGCCATCGTAATTGATTCTGACGCCATTTTAGAACTCAGCAATTTGCTAAACCAATTTGTGCCATTGGCCCAAGCGCACAACATTCAATTTGATTATGAATTAGTTGACGCATTACATCAACAAAGCGCGCGCGTTGGCCTTTCTTTACCAGTTGCGATAACCGTGCCGGGCGCCACCAATTTTCACACGCAATTTGGCGTAACCTCATTATTTTTGCCCGATGAAGCAGCCGCATTAGCTGACCAAATCACTGGCGCTTTAGAAGCGTGGATTACCACCTTGGCCGAAGCTCCTACGGTGAGTCGCGTCGCTGCCCCCACCATCGTGCCTAACGCAATCGAACCGAGCACCATTGAACCTGGCGCCATCGAACCTGACGCCATTGGAGCCACCACCCTGGCGCAGGGCCGCTTTGATACTTTTGCTGATGGGGGCCGCTTTGCCTACGCCCCGGCCAGCCGCAGCGGCGTGCGCGCCGGGCAACCCGTCACCGCCACCGCCATCCGCGAACTGGCAGCAGACTTTGACAATTGGGTAACTAGCGAGGCCGATGCCGCCGCTGCTAGCTCGGCCAACTTCCGCGCCCGCATGGTGGCGCTATCCCGCGCCCACGGCAACGGTCGCCTGCCCGCCGAGGCGTTGTGCCCCATCCCGTTCTCGCCGCGCTTTACGATGCGCTGCGACGTGATTGACTCGCTGGTGGAACTCAACAACGCCTTCCGCGCGCATTTTGGCCGGGACGTAATTGTGCGCTCCGGCTATCGCGGCAACCCTGGCACCTCCAACCACGGATGGGGCTTGGCCATTGACTTTGGTGGGGGATTAGTAAACTTCGGCACCGCCGAATTTAACTGGATGAATGCCAACGCTCGCCAATTCGGGTGGGGCCACGCATTCTGGGCTGTGCCGGGCGGGCTGAACCCGCAACCCTGGCACTGGGAAGCGATGGATCAAGTGCGCGAGATGACGGGGCGCTGGCGCTAAGGGCTTGGGCGGCTAAGAGCTATTCTGTTACCTCGTCCAGGCGCGTCGGCAGCCCTAGAAAGTTGGCGGTTATGCCCCAAGTATTACGATGGGCCTCAATTTCGCAGCGATAACGGTGCAGCCAAAAACCGCCCAGTTGACCTTCAGAAACTAAATCGCCCGAAACTGTCCAGCGGTTAGTGCGCTCTAGCACGGTTGCCTCGCCAAATTCGGCGCCAGCTACCTCGCCTAATTGCCAGCGGATTGAGTTTTGGCAACGAGTCAAGGCTTCAGTTTCCGTGAGGCGCTCCAAGCGTAACGGTCCCAACCAACCCATGCTCCAAACTAACGCGAAGGCGAAACCGACCAGCGCCAGGGCCATAATGGCGAAATTGCGCACAGCTTTGATGGCTCCGCGCTTGTAATCGGGCTTTTGGTCGGCAACATAAGGCACAACCCCATTATCCCGGATTTCACAGATTTGGCCCGGTAACTGGGCAATTACGCTACCGTCCGTGGCCAGTATGAGGGTAAACAGTGTTAGCATCGCGGGTATGGAATACGTACAACTTGGCAAAAGTGGGCTGCGCGTCTCGCCGGTGATTTTGGGCTGCATGAGTTTTGGCGAGCCGGCATCAGGCAGCCACGCCTGGACGCTACCCGAGGCCGAAAGCCGCCCCATCATCAAGCGCGCTTTAGACCTGGGCATCACCACTTTTGACACGGCCGATGTGTATTCCGATGGCACCAGTGAAGAAATTGTGGGCCGCGCCCTGCGCGATTTTGCCAAGCGGGAAGAGGTGGTAATTGCCACCAAAGTCAACGGCAAAATGTACGATGGCGGCAACGGTGCGGGGCTTAGCCGTAGCCACATTATGACCGCTATTGATGCAAGCCTAAAGCGCCTCGGCACTGATTATGTTGACCTTTATCAAATCCACCGCTTTGACCCCACGGTGCCAGTAGAAGAAACCATGGCGGCTTTGCACGATGTCGTAAAAGCTGGCAAGGCCCGGTACATCGGAGCCTCGTCCATGTATGCCTGGCAATTTGCCAAAATGCAAGCCGCTGCTGACCTGAACCACTTGACTCGGTTTGTTTCCATGCAGGATCAGTACAACCTGCTAATGCGGGAAGAAGAACGTGAAATGCTGCCCCTGTGCTCGGATCAAAGTGTGGGGGTGATTCCGTGGAGCCCATTGGCGCGCGGTTACGTGACCCGCCCGTGGGGTGAAACTACGGCCCGCACCAAGACTGATGAATTTGGCCTTAAGCTTTACCATCAAAATGTAGCCGCCGACCAGGGCATTGTGGCTGAGGTGGAGCGGATTGCGGCTGAGCGCGGCGTGCCGATGGCGCAGGTGGCGCTGGCTTGGGTGCGCCAGCAACCTGCCGTGACGGCTCCCATCGTGGGGGCTACCAAAGTATCCCAGGTGGAAGATGCCGTGGCGTCGCTGTCTTTGACGCTCACCCCGGAAGAATTGGCAGCGTTGGCGGCTCCTTATCGGCCGCAGTACCCGGAAGGGTTTTAAGCTGTGCCAATCGAGTCGGCCTCTGCTACTGCTGCTTTCCCTGAGTCTGCCGCTCAAACCAATGACACTGGTTTAGTACGTGGGGAGCCGGTCGCTAGCTGTTCAGAGGTGACGGGATCGACGCCTCAAATTAAGGCTTACGTTTTTGACATAGGGGAGACTTTAATTGACGAAAGCCGGATTTGGTTGCGCTGGGCGCAGCGCCTGGGCGTGCCTGTTTCAACGTTTGTGGGGCTAATTGGAGCCGCAGCCGCATTGGATCAGCCACTAATGGGCGTTTTTGAGCTGGTTAAACCTGGGTTTAATCTGAATGACGAAGAAGCTGCGTGGGCCGTGGCCGAACCGGCAAGTTTACGCAGCGGGTTTGACGATGAAGATTTGTACCCAGATGTGATCCCGGCGTTATCCAGGTTGCGGGATGGCGGGTACCGGGTGATTATTGCTGGCAACCAACCGCCAGCCGCCCTGGCAGCCTTACGCACGATGAAGCTGCCGGTAGAACTTATTGCTAATTCGGCTGAAATCGGGTTTGAGAAACCCGCGCCTGAGTTCTTTAGCGCTGTAATTGAGCGGGCCGTGAAACTTGACCCCGCCTTGGCGGCACCGGGCAGCATTGCTTATGTGGGGGACCGGCTAGATAATGACGTGTTACCCGCTGCAGCATCGGGCCTGGTGCCGATTTTGATCCGGCGCGGCCCCTGGGGATTTACCCACGCGGCGCGGCCTGCGGCCCAAAAAGTTAAAGTGATTGATTCCCTACTGGATCTACCGCTTTAAGGTATGGTGTAGCGTTATGGATGGCTCGATGACGTTCACCTTTGGTTGGTATGAGGCAATAACCTTGATCGGTGGGGCATTTCTGTATGGCGCAGCGGTAGTGTGGGTGCTTCGCAACGTTTACGAAGACCTGCGCGATGACCGCCAGGGCGAGTACGAAACCTACTAAGTGGCGAATTCCGGCGGCACTGTACTCCATGATATCGAGTGCGACCGATTTCCCGGCGGTTGAGCGGCCGCGCGGGAAACCGCGCGGAGTCGAAACCAAAAAGCCACCCTGACTCAGTTGAGTGGGTGGCTTTTTAGTTAGTTACAGGTGAGCGTGGCGGTTAATTACGCCCTGCCCACTTACCGAGTTGCTCCATGCCTTTGTCGGCAGCTTTGTTGATAAACGGCACCTTGGGGCCAAACACGGCGCCAGCAACGGCACCAACTAGCGGGCCAACGCCGGGGATGGGGATGATGTTGCCCGCAATAGCACCAGCTATGGCGCCGGTAACGCGGGAGGGAGTTTGCGACGGGCCGGAAGAGCCGGTGGGGATCAGAGAATTGTTGTTTGACATTGGTTCACTCCTAATGAGTTCTCAGGGTTAGTTAGATTTCAGTGTTGGTTGAAGTTGACTTCGTGATTTGATCAAGTGGGCAACTGGGTTAACGAGCAACCGGTTTGATGCTAGTAACCCAGTTGATAAAGGGTGGTCTGGTGTTCCGGGCATAAATACTGCACGGAAAGGGTAACAAAGTAATCGTAATAGTCATTGCTGACATAATCCGGGCGGGTGCCCAGGTCGCTGCAGACTTGATACCCCAAGTTGAGAATTTCATCATCGTACATCTGCGAGAAGTCACCCTCATAGCGGGCTTGGTCCACAAACGATTGCTGATAATCCACGCCGGGAGCCACAGGTACTGGCACGGGAACTTGTTGTACCACGCGTGGCCCAGCGCAGCCACCCACAGCGGTGGACGCAGCCAGCACGATGGTGGCAACAAGAGTTGCGGGTTTGCGCCGTTTAGCTTGCATAGCCGTTAGCCTACCAACCATGCAGTTCAGCGGCGCGTTAGCCGCCCCGCGCGGTGCCTTCAGTTTTTAGGTGGTTAGCCCACTGCTGTGGCTAAACAGCGGTGGAGCTACTGGGTAATGCGGTTGCGGCGGAATAAGGCCCAATCGATGATGCCAAATACTGCGCCGAATACGATTAGCGAAAGCACTAGGCGGATGGCAAACATTACTAAGCCACCAATAAGTTGCCAAGCAATCAAAGCCAGTACTACGGCGGCGGCGATTTCAAAGATGCGCTTGATGGCGCTGGTTCCGTTGTTCATGCCTTAATTGTGGCATAGCAGGTAGACAAAAAGCCTAAGGTTTTACCCTGATTTTTAACTAAGGTGCCCTGAAATAATAACTAGTGCAGTTAATAATGTGCGCTAAATAAATGACTTAAATCACAAGCGATACATGTCACATACCATTTTGCATTGGATCACATTTTTGATTATTCAATAGTGCTTATCGGGACGCTAAATTATTTGTTGTGCAAAAGGAAATTGTCACTGTTAAGAGCAGCGCTTTATGCCATGAAATGACCTACCGGGTTTACGGTACCAGCGGCAAGCCCGTGGTAGCGTTCCCCTGTTCCCAGGCCCACGAAAACCTGTGGGAAGACTTTGGCATGGTAGATGCGTTGGCACCGTACATTGAAGATGGCACCATCCAGTTGTTTTGTATGGATTCCATTGATGATGACACCTTTTTCCGCACCGATTGCAACCGCAACAAGGCTTTACGTTGTTATGAACGCTATCTGGCTTACATTGCTAATGAGTTTCTACCAGGTTTGATTGAAGCTTCTGGCCAAAAGGTAATGCTAACTGGATGTTCGATGGGGGCTTATCACGCCGCTAACATTTATTTCCGGTGGCCGCAATTAGCAGATTCGGTAATTGCGTTATCGGGCGTTTATTCGCCGCAATGGTTCTTGGATTTAGAGGATCATATGACGGAAGCTGCGCGCGCTAATTCACCAATCGATTACTTATCTGACCCAATTGATGATTCGCGGCGAGAACAATACTGTGAAGCCAAATTGATATTCTGCGCCGGGCAGGGCGATGGGGAAGAAGACATGCTTTCCGACACGCAAGCCTTAGCTGAAGTTTTGGAGGCGCAAGGCATTGAAGCTTGGGTTGATGTGTGGGGTGACGATGTGACCCACGATTGGCCTTGGTGGAAAGAACAGATCAACTACTTTTTGCCAACTGCATTAGCTGCCTAGTTTTTCGGTACGTAAAACCCAAACCAATGGCCCCAAAAATCGGGGCCATTTTCCAATATGCAGACTCTTTTTCGTGTGCGGTTGCACTCAGAGTGGAGGCAGACTCCATGAGCGGCTGCGATAACGCAGCAGATGAGTGCAAACACACCGAAAAAGCTAAATTACCACGCCGATAAGGTTAGGCTCGGGGACTAGCTCTAGGCCAAACTTGTCTTGTACGCCTTGACGCACGGTTTGGGCGAGCTCCACGATTTGAGCGGCAGTAGCCTCACCGCGGTTGGTCAGCGCCAAGCAGTGCAGGTGGGAAACTTCGGCGCCAGAGCCGGGCAAACCCCAGCCTTTAGTGAAACCGGAGTTCTCAATGAGCCATGCGGCCGGGATTTGCATGCGCGTGGCGGTAGCCTCATCGCCCACCTCGGAATCGCCGAGCGGGAACTTGGGCACTTCAGGCGGCAAGGCGGCGGCATCCTCCACCGAAACAATGGGGTTGGTAAAGAAGCTGCCCACCGACCAGCGGTCAAAGTTGCCTGTGGGCGCGCCGCCAAAGCCGTCAATTAGGGTGCCGCGCACATTGCGCAGATTCAAAACTTCTTTGCGCACGTCAGCTACCGGGGCTTGGCCAAATTTCTCATGACCTAGGTTCTTAGCGAGTTCTTCCCAAAGGATGGGGCGCGATAAACCGCCGGGGGTCAGCTTCAAAGTAACCTCCAACACTACATAACGGGGGCTGGGGTACCAAGGCGCTTTGGGATCATCAGGGGAGGTTTCATGCATGGAGCGCTTCAACAGCGAGTTGCGGTAGGCAAAATCCAACTCGGAAGCTGGATAATCACGCACTGTGCCGAGCAGGCGATCATATGCACGCAGGGAGTGGAGCGTCATCGAAACGTCTTGGCCATAAGCGCCCACATTTTGCACGGGCGCCGCGCCCACAGTGCCGGGGATGCCGCTCATCGCCTCAATACCAGCCAACCCTGCTGCCACGGTATCAGCAACCAAATCATCCCAAACGCGCCCCGCTACCGAGGTAACATAAACTGCATCGCCATCGGGCACAAAAGTAGGCGCCACGTCACTGCGGGCATCATGGATCACCAGCCCAGGGAAGCCCTCATCGCTGACTACCATGTTGGATCCGGTGCCGATTACCAGCACGGGTTCGCCAGCAGCATCCGCGGCTTTGATGGCGTCAATAATCTCGGCCTCGGAGTTGGCGGCGAGGTAGCGTTTAGCTGGCCCACCGACGTGCAAAGTGGTGAGGCTAGCCAGTTTGGTTTCCATAGTTTATACCTTAGTAGGTGCCTGGGACACGGTTCGCATTGACGCGATGCCGCGTTTATCACACCGTAATAGTACGAACAACGCGTGGGTTGCAATACCAGTGCAGCAGGTCACAAATCAAGAGCCACTCCGCATTAGTTGATAACAAACCCGTAACAATCTGGTAACAAACTAGGGCAAAACGGACATTCCGCATTGCGCGGTGGGCTTTGTGGGCGTCAACTGGATACAGGAGCTTAACGCTCCGACTGCGAAGCTGCGGGCGTTTGCTCCTCTGGAGCAACTTGCCCGTCGGCGTAGCCGCGCCGCAATGATGCTGGCACGGTAACAGAATAGGAGTTGACCGATGAAAAACAGAATAGTTGCTAGTGTTTTATCGTTAGCCTTAACTACAGGAGCATCGGTAGGCATTGCCGTTTCGGCATCGGCCGCCCCAGATACTTTAGTGACGGCTGCGGCTTTGGCTACCTCTACGGTAGTTTCGCCCGATGGCGTAGCCCAGGTGCGCAGTGGCCCTGGCGTTGGTTTCCGTAGCGTGGCGCAGTTGAAGAATGGTGACCGGGTTACCGTGTTGGAGACGCGTAGCGGATGGAGCCGCGTGGGCATTAACCAGTGGGTAGCCTCCTGGTTGCTGCGCCCCGGCGAGACCCCGCCTTCTACCCCCATTTGGCGGGTGCAGGTTGGGGCTTCCCAAACTAAGGCTCGCGCCGATCAAATTGCGGCCACCGCCAAAGCTCGCGGTTTCAAAGTGTTCACTCGCCATGTTGATGGCTGGTATCGCGTGCAAGTCGGCGCCTTTGCCGTACGGGCTAATGCCGATGCCATGGTAACGCGCGCCCGTGCCGCTGGGTTCTCCGATGCGTTTGCGCGCACCGACTAGCCACCCAATACAAATAGCAACTCAATAAGAATAGGGACTCCGGCAATGGTGCCAGGGTCCCTATTGTCTTTATGTATTTAGCACGCCGGTAAAAGTATGGAAGCTACGGCGAATACTATGCTGCAACCGTTTCTACCGCTGCCGTTTCAATTGGCTTATCTTTATGCAAACTAGCTAAACGTTGCTTAATGTAATTAATTGCTGCATGGGATTCAGGTAAGAAAGTAGCAGCCGGGAATACATGGAAACCACCTTTAGCGGTAAATACTCCCACATCTACCCCCGCTTGTTCTGCTTTTTCTACCCAAGCTGAGCCCTCGGCATAAAGCGCATCGCTAGTACCTAAAATGACCGTGGCCGGGCATAACCCAGTTGGGTCACCATAAAGGGGACTCACAATTGGATTGCGGCGGTCTAATGACCCAGCATAAATTTCCGCCGCTAAATCAATACCGGCTTGAGCCAAAACTGGGTCGCGGTCAGCGCAATAATCAAAACCAGGGGTGCTGGCGGTTAAATCAATCCACGGGGCAAACAAGATCAAATGCGATGGCATCGTGACATGTAAATCCCTTAAGGAAAGCGCTAAGGCCAAGCTCAGCCCACCACCAGAACTGTCGCCGCCGACAATTGGAGCTTCGCCCAATTCTTCAACTGCGGCCAAAAAACCTTTTACGGCAGCGGCTACCGTTTCTTTAGCAGTACTTTGGGGGATAAGCGGATAACGCATGCAATGAACTCGCGTGCCAAAGCGTTCGGCTAATTCCGAAACTAACCACCAGTGCGCAGTAGAAGGGGGCGCAGAATACCCACCACCATGTAAGTAGAAAATGTCAGGTAATTCCGCCAGGTAATTTGGGGGCGTAATAGTAATGCCCTCTAAGGGGCCAAATTGCACTGGTTCCGGATTGAAATCATGGCGCACCCGCCGCGTCATCTTGGCGGGGCCTTTAGCTGCTATTTTATAAGCGCCAGTTAAGGCTTTATCGCGGTTATCTAAACCCCTAAACCGCCCCGATAATGACATAGCGCGGTTGGTGATACTTAACCGCCCCGAACTACGTCGCGTGAATTCCCGTGGCAGGGTTGCGGATTTGGTAAGCAAATCAAAGGTACGTTGCGCCTCGGCATCAGCATTAGCGGAGCCGCCCCCGGCAAAACCGCCCATCGGTTCGGCATCGAAAAAGCCGGTGAGGAATGGAGAAGTGGTTTCCCCAAATACTTCGTTATTCATCGTCTATGCTCCACTTAAAAACTTACTTTTCCAATTTTCCTCCGATTTGGCCGTTTTCGCAGCACTTGCCCGGGCACGCCTTGAAATCGTTTTATGATTTCGGTCACTGGTGCCTTGCGTTAATGGGTTTGCGAAGAGCCAGGTTTGCGGTTTGGCAAAATTGGGCCATGATAGACGTATGGCCACTTTCAACGCGGATAATGCCTTTGGCGCGCAATATGTTCCGGTACAGCTTGGGCTGTGTTTAGGCGGGCTGATTACCACTTGGGGCACGGATTCGCCTACGCCGCGGCTTTGGTCCGTGCAGGATGGTGCGGCGTTGTCGCAACTGATGTACCAGGGAAAAATCAGCAAAGTTGGCCGCGCGGAAGATCTGGTAGGCCGCTACCGGGAAGCTGGCATGTTAGATGGTGCCAATAAGGTGTTGTCCGTTAGCGTTGAGGGCGAAACCGAACCGCGCCTATTTCCGCTGGGTGAGCCGATCGATGTTGATGGGAAACAAACCTCGTATGACATCATCGGGGCGCTACGTTCCGCTATCCAATATGTGACCGATGGTGGGGCCAAAATGTTGCTGCTGGAGCGCGGCGGGTTAACTGCGCCCAAAGAGCCCTTTGCCCTGTTCACCTTGGACGATGGCAAAATAGTAGTTGAGGCACGGCCCGCCCCACGCGGTTCTGCCGTGTGGGACAAGCTGCTTAAACCGGGCCAAACCGCTGGCTTGGTCTCGGCGCCGATGAGTGAAGAGGGCTTGCGTGCCGCGTCGGTATTCTTAGCCGAAGCCGCCCGTACTTGGGGCGTCACGCCGTGGGATTTAACCCTAACTTATGAAACCATATAGGGGTGCCGCACTCCCATTTTTCTGCTCCCCGTAGTTCATATGATTTAGACCCAACTTATGCGCCCCGCCGCAATACGGTCACTGTTACTTTAACGAGGCACGATGGTGCACCACTGGCTAATACTGATGTAGTAGTTAAGCAACTTAGCCATGCGTTTTTGTTTGGCAATATTGGGTTTGAATTAGTTGATTACATTAATGATTATAAATACCACCCGGCCGGTGCTGGCGATGCTAGTGAATATAATGCTAGTGAGGCGCAACGAGCTTACGATGCTGCATTGGCATCGAAATGGCTTTCGGTATTTAACCAGGCTACTTTGCCTTTTTATTGGGGGCGCTTTGAGCCGGTTGAAGGTGAACCCCGCACTGATGAACTAGCTACCGCCGCAACCTGGTTCAAAGAACGCGGCGTAGTAGTAAAGGGGCACCCACTAGTTTGGCATACGGTACAGCCCGCTTGGTTATTGGGTAAGCCAGTTAGCGACGTAGAGCGGTTATTGCGGGGGCGCATTAAGCGCGAGGCAGGCGGTTTCGCCGGGCTAATTGACATGTGGGATGCCATAAATGAAGTAGTTATTATGCCCGTTTTTGATAACGGAGATAACGCAATTACACCGCTGGCCCGGCTAAAAGGGCGCATTGAAATGGTACGTCTCGCTTTTGAGACGGCCCGGGAAGCTAACCCCAATGTCACTTTGATTTTAAACGATTTTGATATGTCAACCGCTTATGAGTGCCTGATTGAAGGCGTTTTAGAGGCTGGCATTCAGATTGATAAACTTGGTTTGCAAAGCCACCAACAACAAGGTTATTGGGGCCGCGAAAAAACTGAGCGGGTACTGGACCGCTTTGGTCGCTATAACATTCCTATTCACTTTACCGAAACCACTTTAGTTTCTGGCGACTTGATGCCCAAAGAGATTGAAGACTTAAATGACTATAAGGTAACCGATTGGCCCACCACGCCAGAGGGAGAACAGCGCCAAGCTGACGAATTGGAAGATTGGTACCGCACTTTGGCCTCGCACCCGCTGGTAGAAGCCATTACTTATTGGGGTATGGGAGATCGCTCAATGTGGCTCGGTGCCCCGGGTGGTTTATTGCGGCGCGATGGCTCAGCTAAGCCAGGTTTTGACCGCCTGCACAATTTGATTAGAAACGAATGGTGGGTAACGCCTACTACTTTGCGCACTAACGATGCCGGTGAGGTTACAGTTTCTGGATGGCGCGGAGATTACCAAGTTACTGCCCCTGATGGTTCGGTAACTGCGGTTACTCTTTAGCCACTTTTAGTGCTGTGTAGTTTTGCGTAGCTTAAGGCTAAGTTTATCGGTATTGGCAGTTGGTTATTTGTGATAATTGAAGTTACTGACCCGAGCGACCCTCGCTTAACGCACTATACCGGCTTAAAAGATATTGCCTTAAGGTCTTTATTGGAACCGGCAGAAGGTTTATACATGGCAGAATCATCTGCCGTTATCCGCCGGGCGCTGGCTGCGGGGCATCAACCGTTATCCATGTTAATGGATCGCAAATGGTTGCCATCAATGGCAGATGTTTTAGCTGAATTGCCACCCGATTTCCAAGTGTTTGTAGGGCCGGAAAGTGTGCTCACTTCAATAACGGGGTTTCATTTACATCGGGGCGCTTTAGCGGCCATGCGACGCCCGCAATTACCCGCTGCTGCCGATTTGATATCCGCCGCTGCCTCATCGGGCCGCCCTAGCCGAATTGCAATATTTGAAGATATTGTGGATCACACCAACTTGGGGGCTTTATTTAGGTCCGCTGCCGCTTTAGGCATTGATGCGGTTTTGATTACCCCTAGTTGCGCCGACCCGCTTTATCGGCGCTCAATTCGGGTAAGTATGGGGGCGGTATTTCAAGTGCCATGGGCGCGGTTAGCAACTTGGCCTTCTGGTATTTCTTTGCTGCACGATGCGGGTTATGTAGTCGCGGCTTTAGGCTTAAGTTCCGATGCTATTCCTTTGGCTGATTTGACGGAATTAAATTCGCCTAAACTCGCACTTGTATTAGGCACAGAAGGGGATGGGCTTAAACCCCGCACCCTTGCCGCTGCCGACTTAGTAGTAAAGATCCCGATGTCACACGGCGTGGATTCGCTAAATGTAGCCGCAGCTAGCGCAGTGGCGTTTTATGCCACCCAAGCTTCAGATTGCACCTCCTAAGTTTCAGCGAAACTTGTCCCGTTTCTTGAGCAGTCCGATGTGGTACGGGGCGAAACTCGCTGAGGGCGATAGTTGAAATGCTAACCATGGCAGAGTAACCTAAAACGCATGTTCGACAAACGCGCTCAGGCTCTTGCCGCTTTGCGCGCTGCCGAATTGCATACTGGGGTAACCCCGGTTATTGATTTAGTTCAAGTCGCGCCGAACCGATCCAGCCCCAATAAATTCGATTCTGGGGCAGAGGGAGGAGGTGATATCGCCGCCGCTGATGGTTATACCAATACGATCCCCGGCGACGAGGCTGGCAACTATGCCTTAGATAACGAGTTGAGCCAGTCATTAGGTTTACCAACGGAACTAGCCAAGTTAGTACCTGGCGGTCGGATAAATCCGGGTTCAGTGTTCACAGTAATTGGGTCGCGGATGTTGCAACTCAGCCTGTTAGCTGCTGCCTCCCAAGTTGGGACTTGGGTCGCCATCGTGGGGCAGCCCGACTTTGGTGTCGCAGCGATAGCGCAAGCCGGGTTGGCATTGGAGCGGGTAGCTTTGGTTCCAGATCCCGGCGGCGATTCTGCCTTAGTCTGCGCAGCTTTACTGGAGGCAGTATGCATTGTGGTGGGGGCAGAAGTGGCCCTGCGCGATTCAGAACGGCGGCGTTTAGCCGCGCGGGCGCGGGAGCGGGGTACTGTAATTATTAGCGAAGCTCCGTGGCCCGGTGCCCACCTAACTTTAGAGGCTGGGCGGCGCACTTGGCAGGGCGCTAACCAAGGGGAAGGGTGGCTGCAAAGTTGCCAGATGGAGGTGCAGCGAACCGGGCGTGGCTCGGCTGCTAAACCGAAACAGTTCCAGATCACACTCCCCGGCTACTCATCGCAGACTGCATCATCGTGAAAACCGCCAGTGCCATACCTACGCTGGCGCCGGTTGCTAAAGCGACGCGTACTGTTGCCCTTTGGGTACCGGATTGGCCGGTGGTTGCCGCCATGCGCGTTGCTGACCTATCGCCACATTTGCCTGCGGCAGTGATGACTGGCCATCACCGGGTAATGGTAGCTTCGGCAGCAGCGCGGGCAGCCGGGGTTAGGCGGGGTATGCGCCAGCGGACTGCGCAGGCTCATTGCCCTGATTTGATTTTGCTTTCTGTTGATGAGGCTCGGGATGCGGCCCAATTTGAACCTGTGGCCGTAGCGGCTGAGCAAGTAGTTTCCGGTTTGGAAGTGATGCGACCTGGTTTGGCCTTGCTACCCGCCGATGGAGCAGCTCGTTACCATGGTGGGGAAAACGAACTTGCCGCAGCGTTAGTTGAGGCGGTTTCCCAGGCTGGTTTTGAATGTCAGGTTGGAATTGCAGATGGTATTTTGGCAGCGGTATTAGCTGCCCGTGATTTCGAAATTGTCCCGGAGGGCGCCTCGCCCAATTACTTAGCGACTAAGTCAATTACTGAGTTGCAGGTGGTGGCCGTGGGTCCGCAACTGACCACCGAGGTTGCTGAGGTAGTTAGCCTGTGGCAGCGGCTCGGGTTGCAAACCCTTGGCGACTTAGCGGCGCTGCCAAGTGCGGCAGTTACCGGGCGGTTTGGCCAGATGGGAGTCTGGGCACAGCGCCTAGCCCAAGGCCAAGATTTACGGCCCCCAATTCAGCAACGCCCAGATGAAGAAATTGCAGTCTGCCAAACCTTTGACCCGCCGCTTTACCAAGTTGAGCAAGCTGTGGTGGTGGGCCAGGCATTGGCTGCTAATTTCTCGCAACTGATGCGGAGCCGTTTCTTAGCTTGTGGGCGGGTACGCATATCTGCCCAGACCGGAAATGGCTGGCTGAGCCGGGCGTGGCGTACCGACGATGGTGCCATGGGTGGGATGAGCGCCGCCGCGATTGCCCAACGTTTGCGTTGGCAGCTCGATAGTTGGCTAACCAGTTCCAACTTGAATTCTCGGCGGGGAACAAGCGACAACGGAGCGAGTGACAGCGCAGCAAGAGACGTTGTCGGAGTTGATGAATACGTAGCTGACAGTGGTTTTGATAATCAACCTGCTCCGATTTTGGTGTTGGAGATCGCCGCTGAAGAAGTCATGCCCGCTAGCACTTACCAAGCGAGTTTATGGGGTGGTAGCTCCGGCCAAGATGTCCGCGCGGCCAGATCATTAGGCTATGTGCAAGGTTTATTGGGCATGGATAAAGTGCAGGCGGTAGCGTTGCGCGGGGAGCGAACGCCTTGGGAACGTGAGGTCAAATATGCCTTTGGTGAGGCGGCCCCGCCCTTAAATGGCCTTAATGACCCTTGGCCCAGTAGTTTGCCAGACCCAGCACCCTCGATTATCTACCGGCAACCCAAACCTGCCAAACTATTAGCACCTGATGGCAGCCAAGTGGGAGTAGCGCAGCGGCTTTTGAAGTTAGTTAGCACCCCGGCATCGTTCATATTTGAAGGGAACTCGTGTTCAGTGACTGATTGGGCTGGGCCCTGGCAGGTGCCCTTAAATTGGTGGGAAAATGCCCCAACTGCTGCGGTCTACTTACAAATAGTTACCGACGATGGGGCAGCTTATTTGCTGGAATTGACTTATTTACCGGAATTGACTAGTAAAGGTTGGGCGGTTCGCGGCGTTTACAGTTAAGTAATTGCTAAATCATCAAGTAGATTTACCGTGTGGGGATAACCGCGCGGCTTAACAATGCCGTGGAGTGGGTTAAAAACTCACGCCCAGGGCGGGTGCTGGCATGGTTCTGGGCCTGTAATGGTGGGGCGCTTTGCGCGGGTATCGCGTACCAAACCCTATTTTCATTATTTGCAATTTTGACTGTGGCCTGGTCGGCTTTTTCGGCATCTTTAGGGCGCTACCCTGCCTTACAAGCCGCCGTGTTGGAACAAATTAATAGTTGGCTCCCGGGGCTAATTGGTTATCAAGATAGTGCAATTATTTCACCCGACCAACTAGTGTTAGATTCCGCCCTGAACTGGGCTTCGATGGTGGCCATTGTGATGGGTCCATTCTGGATTTACCGGGTTATGACGGCCATCCACACCGCGATTTGCCGGGTGCTAGCAGTATCAAGGCGGCATAGCACGCGCATATGGGATCAAATAACTAAATTCTTAGGCTTTTTTGTGCTGGGTGCTGGCATTTTAGTAGCTGCAGTCACCACCATTTTGACCCATGCTTTAGGCAATTATGTGGTTAGTATTTTTGGCCCCCAACTTGGTAGTGTGGTTAGTGTTGCCTCCCAAATTATTTTGCACGTAATTGGTGCCTTAATTAATGGTTTAGTTATCATGGGGGCAATTAGGTTAGTAGCCCGGGTGTGGTTCATTTCCGAACATAAGCGGCGCGAATTATGGTGGGGCGCTATTTTCGGTGGTTTCGCCCTAGAGTTACTGCGCTGGCTCGGTGTTTCTTTTGTTACTGCATCGGCATCGAACAATCCTTTGTTAGCCCCATTTGCTGCCATTGTTTCAATTCTGCTACTAACCAACTTTGCGTTTTATGTTATCTTGATGGTTTGTGCTTGGGTGTATAACCCGCAGCGCCTTGATCGCCCCCGTTCGCCTAAACCGGCTAACCGCCGCGAATGGTTATTTGGCAAACGCAGACTGGTTGAGTCGCCTACGCATCCCGCAGCTTCATCTTCGCTTAAGGGCGTAGTTGCCATCCCGGATTTGGAGACTGCTGTTTACCCTGATCCGGTGCCTGGTTCAGTTGATGATGGGCATGTTGAGGGCGTAAAAGCTGAAGAGGCGAAAGCGAGCATGATTTGGCATGCGCGGACCGAGCGGTAGCGAAGCAAGCAGGCCAGGCGCTTCTGCGCCATTGCCTGTTGGCGCAGCCAGCGGGAGGCCAAGCCTGCGCCACGCCTTGAAAACTAGTTGGTAGTTGACGTCTACCCTGGTCACGCCTCAATTTCATGATTGGCCGGGATAGTTGTGCCGAGGTGATTGACACCTGTGCCGGAGTGTGATGGAATTGCACGCATGTTCGATGGTCGCTATTCAGAGTTGCACGCACATTCTGCGTTCAGCTTTTTGGATGGTGCCTCACATCCCGAAGAAATGGTAGCCGAAGCCCAACACTTAGGTTTAAGTGGCTTAGCGATAACAGATCACGACGGGCTTTATGGGGTAGTTCGCCATGCTCAGGCGGCCCGCGCGGCTGGAATCTCTACGATTTTTGGAGCTGAACTGCACCTGCCCGTTGCTGAGGCTGGCGGTTTAGGTTTGCCCGTACTGGACGCACCTACCGGGGTCGCGGATCCGCGCGCCGAGCATTTGGTAGTTCTAGCCCGGGGCGCTGATGGGTATCGAAAACTTTCTCGCGTGATCTCGGAAGGGCATTTGGCGGCCGGGGTTAAAGGTAAGGCTACATACCAGATTGAAGCCTTAGCTGAGGCTGCCGCCGGGGATTGGTTGGTGTTGACTGGTTGCCGCAAAGGGGCGGTGCGGCGAGCTCTGGCGGGCAGTGGGAGTGTTGGTGCGATTAGTCGTGGAGGTGCTGATGGTGGCACGCGTGGGCGTAGTTATGATGGCAATGGGGTTGACCGCGCCAGGCGGGAACTTGACAAACTTACTAACTTGTTTGGCCGCGACAATTTGGCGGTTGAGTTAACTCTGGATACTGGGCCTCATGCCGCAGAATTATATGCAGCTTTAGCAGATTTAGCGCACGATGCCGGGTTACCGTTAGTGGCAACTACCGGTGCCCATTTTGCCCGGGGTCCACACGTCAGAACGCCAGTGATGCGAGGCGGAGCGAATACCCCCAGTGCAACAGGTATAGATATGTTGGGTATATCGGAAAGTACTCTAGCAAGCGACGCCGAGGGATTGATAAGTGATGCCCAGTTGGCTCAAGCTCTGGCAGCGGTGCGGGCCAACCGTTCGCTGGGTGAGCTAGCCGGGTATTTACCGCCGCCAACTGCGTATTTGCGTTCCCCACAGGAGATGGCGCAATTCTTTTGGCGCTACCCGCAAGCAGTTACCAATACCGCAATTTTAGGCGATGAGTGCGCCTTTGATCTAAGCCTAGTAGCACCTGACCTACCGCCTTATGACGTTCCGGAAGGGCATACGGAAGCGACTTGGTTGCGGGAGTTAGTCGAAATTGGCGGTGCAGAGCATTATGGCCCGCGTTCCAACCCGCGGGTGGCTGGGGCTTGGGAAATGCTAGACCATGAATTGTCAGTTATTGAGCAGTTGCATTTCCCTGGTTATTTCTTAATCGTTTATGATCTAGTTAATTTCTGCCAGCGTTCGGGTATTTTGTGTCAGGGGCGGGGCAGCGCTGCCAATTCGGCGGTTTGTTATGCATTAGGTATTACCGCTGTAGATGCAGTAAAACATGGTTTGCTATTTGAAAGGTTTTTAGCGCCAGAACGCGATGGCCCACCCGATATTGATTTGGATATAGAATCTTTGCGCCGGGAAGAAGTAATCCAATATGTATATCAAAAGTTTGGCCGGACCCATGCGGCACAAGTTGCTAACGTAATTAGTTACCGCCCGCGTTCGGCAATCCGCGATGCGGCCCGCGCTTTAGGTTATGACGTGGGCCAACAAGATGCTTGGTCCAAATCAATGGAACGCTGGGGCTCGGTCAGGGCGCAGCCCAAACAGGTACCGAGCCAAGCTACTAAAGTGGCCCAGCGGGATGCTACGGCGGCAGCGATGTGGGGTAGTAATTACGATAACCCAACAGGCAAAATCTCATCAGCAGTTGATCCGGTTTGGGGCGCCAAGCATGAACAAGTAGTTTCGGAGGCATCGGGCCAAGCCATGCCGTTGTATCGGATGGACATCGCCGCTACTAGTGCGCCAACACCACCAGTAGCGGCTAGCTCGTCAAGCACCGCTGCATCGAAAAATGTAAGTACCAAGCCACAAACAGATGCGATACCGGAGCTAGTGGTGGATTTAGCCGAACGGTTTTTAACTCTGCCCCGCCACCTGGGTATTCACTCCGGCGGCATGGTGATGTGTGACCGGCCGGTGATAGAGGTGTGCCCTGTGGAGTGGGCGCGGATGGAAGGCCGCACAGTTTTACAATGGGATAAAGAAGATTGTGCTGATGCAGGTTTAGTTAAATTTGACCTACTGGGTTTGGGCATGTTGACTGCAATTAGGTATGCCTTTGAATTCATTGAAAAGAAAATTGGGAAAAAACTAGAACTGCACCATTTACCAGATGATGACCCAGCCGTTTATGATCTACTTTGTGCTGCTGATACCGTGGGGTTATTCCAGGTAGAATCACGGGCTCAAATGGCAACACTGCCTCGCCTAAAGCCAAAGTGTTTTTATGATCTCGTTGTTGAAGTGGCGTTGATTAGGCCCGGGCCTATTCAAGGCGGTTCGGTTCACCCCTATATAAACCGGCGTAATGGCCGCGAACCAGTAACTTATTTGCACCCGCTACTT
>Ga0268261_10000710_pt1 | contig 21542 bp, 15 predicted proteins | sample TergutNc150P1_FD_190353 | JGI IMG/M metagenome (GOLD analysis project Ga0268261, IMG submission 190353) | Nasutitermes corniger P1 segment gut microbial community from laboratory colony in Florida, USA - Nc150 P1 (SPAdes) (version 2) | ecosystem: Host-associated > Arthropoda: Insects >...
ATACCGGTTTTCCTGGTCTAGTTCAGGTTGCGGCTGAGAGCGAGTGTGGCGCTAGTTTACACGGACACAGGAAATGCTCTCAAGCTGGCTGTCCGCTAGTTAACTGTGACCTTCGTGAGTCGGCTCTCGAAGGTGGTTACACGTTAGAGAGCCCCTCTCTAGAGAAACAGAGAGGGACTCGCGCTATGTTTACTCTCACGTGAGGAATTTTTGCGATTTTGTGGTTTTTAAACTGATGTTGCTTAAGATGTCTGTATTTTGCGGTTCATTATTCCACACGATGCAACATGGCGCATTCCTTGAATATTCGTATAAACGTTCATCGGTTGTGTCTTCATGTGGTTGGAAGTTTTCTGTGATACAAATTGCTTCGTTTGTTCGTTCTTTCTACATACATGTCACAGCTGTGACGCCGTCTTTTGAGACGTAAAAAAATGGATTTTTTAATAGAATTTAGCACCAAATTTCTGTAATAAGTTTTTCTTTATCGTTTTCTAAGCAACACGACTCAAATATTATTTCGTTTCTTCATAACCTTTCTGAAAAAAATTGCTAAAGAATATACAAACTAATGAGTTAATTTTTATGTAATATTCGTCACCTTTATCAAGCGCATGTATATGTAATATTTTAATTTTAAAATTATGCCTCCTGCTGTGTTCAAATACAAAATAAGAATAAATCAACAAAAGTCGAACACAACTTTGTAAAACAATCATACATTTACATGTTTTGAACCCATGGGTCTTCAACAGGTTGGTTTTTTAGAACATATTAAAAGAAGTACACATTTTGCATTGTGGAGTTAAGCCATAAGCCACGATGTGAACAGGACATACACTACCCAGGTGACCTAAGATATTGTCACCATAACACATCACCAGATATGAAAACTTCACAAGGTACGCGACATTGAATAAAGCATCATCCACAATCACATACCCACAATCTTCACTGACATCTTCCACTTTTTAAAAGATTTTGACAGTTTAATTATCAGCTTATTTTAATCATGAAAAATTGATTGTATTACAGAATGACTGAATTGTAAATATATTTGTAAGAAGTGAGGTCTTACTTCCACAATGCAATGTGTATACTTCTCTTAATACGTTCTAAAAAACCAGCCTGATGATGACTCTATAGGGTCGAAACATGTAGCTGAATGATTACTTCAGAAAGTTGTTTTCGATGGTTATTGTTTTTTCTTTATATTATATAGTTTATTGTTTGGAACTTTTATATTAATTAATCAGCATTAAGATCATGAACAATTTAGATATTCACGAGAAATAAACAATCTTAATTTACAATCAATTGTGTTAGACGGGGTTACATGACTCACCACTTATCAACATACACGTACACAGCAAAATGAGTTAGTTTGACGAATGACATAAATCAGTTTAGCTAGCAGGCTGCTCACAAACTGCTTGTGCTAAACCAGGTTTGCCCAACCTTTTGTACTGCGCAGGCAACTTCAAACACATTTGATCTGCATGCAGGCGACATGCAGTTGCACGCATAAATGTGCAAAGTACAATCTTATGCAATAGAAATCCACTTATCCGGATTAAATGGGACGGCGAGCCACCCGAATGTGCAGAAAATACGGATAATTGGATTTTTCTTTGAAAATAGGCTACATTGGCAGTTTTAAGTTCGGCTGTTACTATTTGCAGTATGTACCTGCTTCTAAACCTTTTGACCACGCCTGTATTGAAGTTCTAGAAGCCATAACACTGTACTGTACTTGATCCGATAACCGGTAATTTCAAGGAAAGTTAGTTTTGTAGAATTCTCGAAAGGTCAAACCGATCCGGATAATTGGCGATCCGGATAACCAGTGTCCGGATAAGTGGAGTTCTAGGGCACTTTAACTGCGCATTTTAGTGTGCGTGATTTGCGCTAGAAAACAAATCACGCTTATTCAGTCTGACATGACACAGGCTTGCTTTAATTCCATTGGTAACTTTTACATTTACGCTACACGTTTCGGCCTGTATTAAGGCCATCTTCATGCATGTCAATACAAAAATGGTAAAAAGGAGAATACAATAAGAGTCGAAGAGGCCTTTTTTTACAGTCGCTATTTTTATAATGCTAAAACCTAAAATATAGAATACAAAAGTGAAAGATCAATAATTTTAAAATGTATAGTTACAGACTTTTGTTATATTTTCTTCCTCGTGTTTGCAGTAAGAGATTTATTCAAGTTCTTCTATGATTTGGTGCATTTTTACTGACGCGGTGCGGTATCATGTAGCGTAATCTTTTGTAAAATCATCGGTACAAGTAGCTAGTTGAATTAAAAAAACCTGTGTTGTGTTAGACTGAACAGGTGTGGTGTGTAGTAATAAACACAAACAGATGGCTTGCATAAAGATTGCTATTACCAGAGAATATTATGCCATCCGTCGGTACAAGTAACTAATTTAATTAAAATAAACCTGTGTTGTGTTAGAAATATGTTGAGAGTATCTTGAGTGATTAACGGAGCACCAATATATGAGAGGAGACGAGAAATGAGAATATCAGATAGAGTCAGTGTTACAGGACTACATATGAGCTGCATATAGCTGTATATATTTTGGTGTTTGCATATGTACGAGTACATATGTATGTATATATATTAAAGACGCTGCTGTTTCGGGTTTCTTACAAAGCGCATTTCAGTCAACAGCATGTTGTACATTTTCTATATCGAGTCAGAACCGTGTGCAATCCATTTAAGAACGTGTGTTATTTGTGGGTGACTGTACTTTTCATGATTATTTCCGTACCACATTTTATGCATCCTAGACACTTTCAATTTTGTCAGTGTAATTTGATTTTTTATTCGGTCATTGGAAACTCGTTTTACCTGAAGGGTTTTATAATGAGTTTTTGTCTCTTTAGCATTTACTTTTTTCCTAGAATATTTCATTAAGCAGGTCCTGTGACTTCCCCTGCGTTGTTCTAGTTTCCGTCCTTACCTGCTATGGTGTCTAGCCGAGCAAGTACATTTCTTCCTGAGTTGTGTGGGTGACTCTAAATACTGTCATTTTAGCTCAGTATGTTGACTTTCATCATTTTGATCTCCGCTAAATACTTTGATTTCCTTTATTACGTTTGTCTTCTCCACTAGGAATTTCTCTGCTACAGCGGACCTACAGTTCTTCGGCATAACCGATCTTACAATATATCACTATTGCTCAGATCAGAGTTACACTGTCAGCACGAAACTAGATTTTAGATTTGCCTTGCTAAAGCTAAGGTCTTGCTTGTGGTATGCAGGTACACATAGTGGCACTTACAAGACCCTCCTGCAGGAACTCTTCTATGGCCAGCGTCACTCCCTTCTCGTCTCCAGTCCAGAAGACGTACTCTGCCATATCCAAGGGTGAGTACTGAACACCAGCATAAGACGTATATTTGTCTGCCTGGAAACAGAGGATTAATGTAGTCAGTGCAGTCATGGTGCAGCTGACTGCTGACATTTATGTTCACTGTTCGTGCAGTCATACTATAGTTGACTGCTGACGTCATATTACTCCTATCACATAATCTTTTGAGAGCTATGTTAACTCTTTGTAGTCTGGCTGAGCGTTTGACAATAAAAATGCCAGAATAAGAAAGGCCGGTGAAGAATAAGAACGAGAATAAGGAGGATAAGATATATAGAAGAAAGAGGAGGAAAATGAGGAAGACAAGTACGAGAATGAGGGGAAGAAGCATAAAAAGAAGAATAAAAATAAAACACAGAGGAAGAGGAGGAGGAGAACTAGTAGCAGAAGGTCAAGTAGCCATGTTGAGGCATGGAAAAGATAAGACTTTGTTTACAACTCAGTTCAAAGGTATGCGAAGATTTTTGTCGATAATCTCTTAAATCACAATGGCAAATACTTATACCATACCCTTTCATATTCTGAAACTTAACATTTGGCTTACACATATTCATGTGCAAATGATTTTACATTTCCCTCTGATACCCTAACAAACAGCTACCACAATACTTTGCAAAATTTACCATTTGGTTCCGGGTGCGAAATGGCAGACCATTTTCCCTTACCATGTTAGCTTAGTGTTTCCACCCTGGCTGCGCTCTTATTCGGTAGCGTTAGCTCCCTTGGGGTTTTGGACAAAGGAGCCCTGAGCGGCGTATGGCCCGATAGGAGTATGGGAAAGACGATCGTACTGGAAACTTTCAGTTCGATGTTAAGTGCACTGGTTTGACTTATCTCAACTAATGACATATGAATGGGCTGATCTTGCAGCACAAAGCACCTTGCCCGGCGTGTACACTCGCACCATAAATGCTAGAGGCTAAGATGTTTTATTCTACGCAACTATGTGTACTGTGATATTGGACATCTCACAACATATGGGAACTAAGGAGGTCTAGTCACTGCCGGGTCTGGGCTGGCACGGAAATTTGTTAGCCTAGCGCTATCACCCCTCCAACGGAAAATATACAAGTACTGCCTCACTTTGCTACAACTAACATTCAGTCGGCAACAGAATGCAACTCATTTCTCTGTTGCCATGCACAAATTCAGCAGTAGTTAGACCTACTTAAAACAAAAGACGGAAATTTAAGTATTGCCTGCACTACATATACGTTTGATGAATCTGGGGGTTCTCGGCTCGTTCATAATTTTTGCAGGGCTGCAGGCATCCCAGTTATTTTCAGAAAAATTAAACTATATAACTGAATGAAAGCTTTTGTTAGAATACTCGTACACTTTTTAAAACAATATGAATGAAAAAATTTTTAATTTAAATACTCGCAATGGACTCTAACCGATGCGAGGAAGAGAAAAGCGAGTGGGCTCTGCCCTACCCAGACGTCGCTTGCTCTCTTCGGCACAGCTACAGCCGATGGTGGAAAAACTTCCAGGTAGGTGGCTGGCTGGCCTGCAGACACTGCAGTCTAGGGAGTGTTTCAAGGAGGATTTGATATAAGTTACTTGGTTAACTTTTCTAACGCTTTGAACACTGGCGTTTTTATAACTATTTTTTCCTAGTTTTTTTGAAGCCACATTTGAGTGTGTCTTAATTTAGTAGTTGCAGTTTTAAAGTAACGCTCTAATAGGTCATCTCAATAAACATGTAATAATTCTAGGCCCGGACCTGCCATAAGGAAATCCCACGAGACGCCATTCCTTTTCATTCAGTGCTGATTACACAAATGTCACAATTCGGTCGGATAGCGGAAAACTAAATTATTTTGTGTTAATTAACGGATTATCGGTAAAATAATTGATTAGAGGTTTAATGACTAGCTAAAATGGTTGGCAGTTAAGGTGAATACTAAATTTCGAATAACATGATTTTTTAAATAATGGAAAAATCTACCGTCGCTGTGGCGTGTTAGAACTTTCATACAAATAATAGCTATGAAAATCACGTTCAGCTGCATCACCCACACAAAACATGTTCAGTTGCATTACCTAGACAAAACATGTCAGCTGCCTCACCTAGACAAAACATGTTCAGCTGTCTTACCTAGACAAAACATGTTTAGCTACCTTACCTAGACAGAACATGTTCAGCTGCCTCACCTAGACAGAACATGTTCAGCTGTAAACTTTATCTTGTACATGTGTGCTCTCGTTGGTCTTTATTTGAAATAATATTCAACTGCTGCACCTAGACGATTCATGTTCAGCTACGTTACTGTGACAAATAATTTTCATCTACCTTACTTAGATATATCTTTTTCAGTTGCTTTACCTAGACAAATCTTGTTCATCTATCTTAGACAAATCACGTTCAGCTGCTTTACATAGACAAATCGCATTAGCTCTCTTACCTACAGCAGATCATTATGTAAAAGCTAAGAAGAGACTCTGACATCTCCATCCAGGTCTCAAACCAGACTCTAGCATTTTACGAATGTGTTATAGTGTTGTGAATGACGTTTGCAGGCCCTCTGTCGAGTAATTGTCCAAAATGTTTTCCAAAAACTCCAAATATTCCCAAATAAATTGTTCGTAATCATTAATGAAACTCCAAGGGGGGTGCCAATTGATAAATCACACGAGGAAAATGGTATAGGGACAATCAAACCTTATGTCGATTTCTTAGTGCGCACATTGTTCACTAAAAGTCAATTTAGTGAGAAAATATAGTCCCTTTTATGACAAACATAAAAGGCCTCGTTCCTCATTGGCGGATTGAATTTCTCGCAAGACGAAGAGTTCAGGTTTACAACGTCGTTTAAAATCCTGAAGGAATCATTTATCATCCTGTGTGAGTAGGCCTACATTGCTAATCATCAGAGGGCATTCAGGGGGATGCAGAAGATAGGCTGTGTTCAGACAAACGCTTGTGTAATGCAATGACAATTGTGCGTATCGACTGAATTATTAGTCGGTGGATGATGAGACAATAGGACATCTGAAAACATCTATTATCAAAGCTAATCCATCTCAAGTTTGATCAGTTTCTGCATGGACGATCACTTGGGTTGTCAATATATTCAAGATCGGTTCTGTTTATTTAAACATTCTGTAGAACTTGTCTTAATGCTGCGCAATTCACAACGAAATAATGTAACTTGTGCGAGGTTGGAGGTTGTCACAGGTCGGTTTTTCAGTAATTTCCTTGGATTGCTTGAGCCCAAAAATGAAGGCAGTAAAATCCTTCGAAATGTCGGGGACTATGTACCCGACGACGTGGCGTAACGTCCCGGAAGATTTGAGTTTTCAACAACACTCATATTAGGGAGCTTCTTTAATCTTTTTTTTTGTTATGTTTCTTTGGTTTTGTCTGTAGCTGTATGGTCCTACCAACCAACGGTCGCTTCACACAGGTCTGCTAGATTTTCCCCTGTCTTCAAGCAAGTGCTCGGATGAATTCGAAGTTCCGACTTGCCACTGCTTGATTCTCATGTAACTTACAAAGTAGACTGACAGAAACCAAGGCTCTTGCTCTGTCCAAGCAACCAAGTTGTAGTTCCAATTATCTATTCCGCCGTCAGGCAGAAAATAAAAATTTGTCTGCCCTTGCCTTCAATTGTTTGCTATGTGTGTGAGACATAAATGTTGATAAGTACATGTTCATGTCCCGAGAACAGAATACAAGGCGAAGTACAGTATAAAGACTGATAATAGTTACTTTGAAAGGGAGAACAAATTCAAAATTTGGACACAACCTTAACAAATCAAAATTCTAGTCAGGAAGAAATTAAGAGCAGATTGAAGTCAGAGAATACTTGCCATCATGCCATAAAGATTAAGATATACAAAACTATAATTTTGCCTGTATTTTTGTATGGGTGTGAAACTTCGTCGCTCACATTGAGCGAAGAACGTAGGCTGGTGGTGTTTGAGAATAGGGCGTTGAAGAGAATATTTGGGCCTAAGAAGGACGATGTAACAAGGGAGGGGAGTAAACTATATAATGAGGAGCTCAATGATCTGTACTCTTCACCCAATTTTGTTCGGGTGATAAAACTGAGAAGAATGAGATGGACAGGGCATGTACGCGTATGGGAGAGAAGAGAGGCATATACATGGTTTTGGTGGGGAAAACTGAGGGAAAGAGACTCAGCCGTAGATGGGAGTATAATATTAAGATCGATCTTCAGGAAGTGGGCTGTGGAGGTATGGACTAGATGGAGCTGGCTCAGGATAGGGACAGGTGACGTAAACTTATGAATGCAGTAATGAACCTTCGGGTTCCATAAAATGCGGGGAATTTCTTGACTAGTTAAAAACCGGTTAGCTTCTCAAGAAGAACTCTTCTCCATGCAGTAAGTAAGTAAATAAGTAAGCAAGTGTGTGTGTGTGTGTGTGTGTGTGTGTGTGTGTGTGTGTGTGTGTGTGTGTGTGTGTGTGTGTGTGTGTGTGTGTGTGTGTGTGTGTGTGGAACAGTCTTGCATCGTAAGTGGAGATGATGTGGCGGAGCTCTATGGAAGCAACGTGCTAAGGACAAAACTTGAACTGCTACAGGAAGGAGGGAACAGACGGTTGCAGCTCCACGATTTCTACTGTTATTGTGGTGAAACTAAGGCAGATCAGAATGGCGAGACATGCAGCACGAATTGATCGGGGGAAAATGCATACAGAATTTTGGTGAGAAATTTGAATAGAATATATCATTAAAGGGAGCTAAATACACACGGGTGAACAATATTAGAAGCGTCTTTAGAATAAATATTGTGTGCGACTGTAAAATGAACGTAGTTGTGCAGCAACTGGTGCGTGCGAACAGGTAAAGATTTTGGTTAGGCGCTATATAAATCGGGGTATTTGATTAATAGCTGAATTCCACTGAGTTTCTGAAGGATAATTCAGCAGCAATAAATTGAATAAATGACTGCATAAAATACGTCTGGTTACAGGGCAAATGAAGCCTTACAAATTTACAGCTGACACCGACAGCAGTTTAATACAGACTAAAAACCGTGCAGAACGGAGATGTGCATTTGAGAGTTAATAAGTAGTGTTGGAAAATAATGCAAGTACACTCGACAGTACGTTCCTGCAACGATTTTATAAGCCTGGGAAGTCACATAAAAGCAGATAATGCTATTAGTGATCAATTTAATGTCTTATTGAGGTATGCTGTTGAGGCTAACATGAGGAGTATTGCAGGGAAGCACTCTGTGATTTAAAATCTGATTCCTTAAACTATTTGGAGAATATAAAGTTTCGCTGTTTTAGGCGTTATAAACTCAAGCCGTCAGTACTTGGACTGTCACTGGGCGTTAATTTGGCGAAGTGTTCAATTTAACTTTTTATTGGTAGGCTGTGTTAAATGCGCTCTTGATAAAATTGTGTGCTTAATTTCTTGTGATACTTAGGACCCCCTTCGCTTAATCTTGCCTGCCACTTTACATGTGTTCAAGCTAAGCAACTCGATAAACGGAAAAGCGAAATTTATTTTTGATAAGAGCCGTAGTCCTTCAGTAAATACATACTATGGGCTCTTAATGCAGTAAGCCATTGTTAGTGTTTATTACACGACATAGTAGTAAATTAAAAAGCTTTTATTGTATATTTTACCTTTGTAAACCTTCGATTGCAAGAAACGAAAGCTGACTTTATCCTATAACATTTTTTCCTGAAGAACGGGGAGGCTATCTGCGCTGCAAACATTTTCATAAATTGTATAAACGAAGGTTGACAGACCAGTGGCCGTTACCAGAGACTACTCACACTTTGAAAACTGAAATAACTTGGGCTGTATATAAATAACTAGTTCGTACCTCAGAGGGACCGCAGTCTTCTTATATAACACAGATTATTCAGTTACAAAGCTGTATAGGAAAACAATTCTCGTTTATTGTAACAATTATACGGAACAAATACGTACACTGTCGACAAAATGCGGAGTTCATAGTGTTAAAACCGACAGTAAATTTATTTACCAGTAAGCTACCGCAGGATCGATGTGCAGGTTTAGAGAGGCGTCTCGAAAAAGTAAAGTAAGGATTAAAGAAGTAATAATTTTAGTTCTATTGTCATTAACACCAAGTTATATGCACATAAATCTAAATCTGCAGCAACTTCTTTCAACTATGAGCAATAATATATTTTCGCAATCGCTGTTCGAAAAGGTTGGTTACTCTCGAATACGCAGTTTTGAAATTTACACAATATGTCTGTTGTTTGTATCCCCTAATGTAAGACTTCCAGAGGAATTGCTTTTGGAATGTGAAGTTGTACAGCTTTGGCTGCTAACACCTTGCGCTGTAGTGAGTTTCATTTAATTTGTGCAGCTGTGCGTATAGGCTTACGGCAGTGATTTGCGAAACTGTCCAATATCAATAAAAATTAAACCGCGTGTGTTAGTGAAATCCCGAATATAAATTTTCAGGAAATTGAGAATTGTTTCACGAGCGGATGGACAGTGCGATATTTACCGTCGCTTCGCAGGTTTGCGAAATAAGCAAAAAAAAAAAAAAAAAAAAAAAAAAAAGAGGGGGGCAAGGATCAGATCCAGAGAGCACAGGTAGAAGTTGAACAAATAATGCAGGGGCAGTTTCAAGCTGACCTACTAAGCAAAGGGTCGTTCAGTGGAAGGTTGACCTGTAGTTTTAACCGTACTGTGCTTCAAAAAGGTAAGTTGTTCATATGTAAGTATGTAATATGCAGTATTGATTCATACGCCTACGTTTAAGGTAAGGTTACTGTCAATCTAACGGGCCCAGGAGGGTGATGTTCCTACACTACACTGTAGGAAAGAGCAGGACCCATCTCTGAGTGGCGATCCCAAGATCAGACCCAACGAAGGCCAAAGTTTGGATAAAGATTGGGCACCTGTCTTAATGAACATTCAAGAATTTTGACTGTTGTTACGAATCTTTTTCATTCAAGGTATTGTACCCAAGGAGATGCAATGAGTGGTTGGTTTTCTTCCGTATTTTGCAAAGTAACGTGGCGTTTTGTGTCGAGTGAGTTTTTTTTTATTATTATTTAAAGTTTCAGATTTCGAGGACCCGCACTGTAGTTTGTTGTTTCGCTAGCACTCCAGAAGCAAAGTATTTGTAGATTCGAGTGTCATAATAATAATAATAATAATAATAATAATAATAATAATAATAAACCGCTGTCGATAAATTTCGTAACGGCCCTTGTTGTAACTCTAAGGTGCAGCGAACAAATAGGATCTGTGAGCTTGTCACAGCCCTGTTGATGGAGATTTAATTGTTCTAAAACATGACGTGACGCCGACTGATAAATACTTACGCACGTTTCGTAAGGGCCCCGTTGTCTCCATCCTCAGGGTGTAGGCGGTCCAAAGGCCCAAGTTTTGAAAGACAAAGAAGAAGAACAAAAAAACTTCATTTTCACCCTAAGAATATTTGGTGAGCTTTCCGCTTATTGGCGTTATGGAGGAGGCTTACTGTCAAGAAGTGATTTTGTTGCTTCCGCCGAAGTTTGCAATAAAATTTGGAGGAAAATTGTACTACTGTATTTGATCCGGATTTGATCTGATCATCTTGTTTAAGAAGCCCGCTCGAGGACTGCTGTGTAAGTGTCCTGAAATGTATACACTGACGTCAGTGAGTACGATGCGCTACAGCTGGTGTGTCATCGCCAGAGCTGTTAGGTTCCTCGCAACTGGCAGTGCAAGTCAGTACGGATTTTCCTCACCCTACACTCTTACGTACGTACATTGTTACGGCGCTCCACACTGGCGACATCTTGCTGCGCGTGGCTGAGCATAGTCCGGTCAATCCCAAGACTAGGCACTTCAACTTCAGTTTGCACGTGGGTGACCGGGGTGGCGGTCTCAGCTGCTTCCTGTTTAGTGTCGACCTTCTCGCTCACGCGGGACACCAGCGTTCCGTCGCTCTTCACTGCAAAAGTCACAGATCTTATTGATTCCGTGTTTTTGGATATTTTAAGAGGACTGCCACCGGGTGACAACCCAATTGCAGTTAATATATCATGTCATATCAGATAATATTTGAATTTCACATGAAAGTAATTATTGACATGTATATGTCTTAGAGCTGGGGTCCCGTTGTCAAGGTCACTCACTCACCGAGATTAAAAATTTTCTGAGCGTAAAGGTAATACGTCACAACGCGATAACACAATGCGCATCCGGCAACGCGTGGGCCGCAATATAATAACAAGCATCAGCTGTATGAACATTGTACTCATTTATCATATATGTGACGTCATTAAACGCATGCGCAAATATGCATGGTCCGACGTATTGCGTAGCTCGATTCGTTTTACGTATTCAAGCGTTGCGCGTCACATCGGACCATGCATATGTCATAACTCTCAGACATACACATGAAACGACGTTATTCCTTATAAGGGAAGAATGATTTGCGTTTTTTTTTGTATTTATTATTGCTTTATGTGACAGGGCCTTACATTTGCTCAAGTTATACAGCTTCAGTTGACACGATGGTGAGTGAATACACAGGGTGATTAATGACTTATGGACATTACTGCAGCAAATGATTGCCTAGGTCTTTGTGACCAAAAAGACCCATACAAATATGTGTCCGATTTTGAACGGTTACGGAGTTATGGCCGCTTGAAACTTAGCGTACAGGGTAAGGATTATTGAAAATAAATGGAACAAAATAGTAAACCAGCATAATACCTAATAAATTTAAAATATATTTTTAACTTCCCTTCATGAAATTGCCTGCAGATTACTCTGACCTTTCCCTATAAACAGGTCTTCCAAAGTGCCACCGCCGGTTGCAACTCACGCTGCCGTTCGGCTGTGAACAACGCGAGTTGCGAGTCGTAGTTTCCGCTGACTATTCCTGTTCCAGCTGGATGAAGGTCAAGTAGTGTGTTTGCGACGCCCGGTTCACAGGAAGGCATTTACGACAACTATAAAACAACCATAACTCCATGACCACTGAGAATAGGCCCTATATTGGTATCGACTTTCTTATTACAAAGAGCTAAGCAGTTATCTCCTGCAGTGATGTCCACAAGTCATGAATTATTCTGTATATATATATATATATATATATATATATATATATATATACAGGGAGCTGCCCCGTTACATGTGACTCATTCACTGGGCCACGGTTGACACAACACTCGGCGGTTGTACCTAGAGGTCCTTCGCTGCCCATATTCCCCTTGGCGCTAGGAAGGACTGGGTGGTTTACAGCTCGCCAAGTGCTCATGGGGCATCAGAATAGTGGAAATAACTGGAACTGACACAGAAGGATTATAGAAATTATGGGAACAGGGGTCAAAGGGGGCATATTCCTACTGGAATGAAGCAGGCAGGCCGTGATGTTTTTTGCAGTGCCGTGGTCAGTTAACTTAAAGAACTGCCCTTCCCCCCACTAATGTTGATAGCACGGTGCTGAAATAATCACAGAGACCAGACACCATCAATGGAGAAAAACCGGAAGTTCTCACAGTTTATAGCCAGAATCAACTCTCAAATTTCTACTATATTTAGGACGCGGAAAGGGTACTCAAGGAATGTGGCAATGATGGATCCAACCCGTAGCTAAGCGCGGCGTTCCTCCGTTTTCTGGCCATTCCTGCTTGCGAAAAACGCCCCTAGCTTATGACACAAAACACTTCTAACTGCATGACTGGGATTGTACTCGCGGTAACGGGCGGAGGGCTTTTGCGTGGCCATACTGAGGCCTTCCCTAATGTGCCTTTTGGCGAGGAAGAAATTTGTAGGGATGTTTGGAGTTTGAACACAGACTGGGGATTGTGTCACTTTCGCTGAAGGCCGTGTCCCATATTCTGATTACAGTGTGACATTCGCCTTAAAACTATGACACGCTGGTTGTGCATCATGTAACCAGTAGGCTTTGAAAGGTTCATGCTGACTAGACAGTAAAACAGTATGGCATTGGAGTGGACTAAATGTAGCAGTGTTTATTTGAAGTTCCGACCTTATAGGGCAACTGTTTATAAAGCTTAAATGGATACACACACACACACACACGCGCGCGCGCGCGCGCGCGCACACACACACACTACTTCATGTAAACGCAGGACTTTTTAATTCTCTTCTAAGGAAGAAAATCATGCCGAAATTTTTCCTATAAAATTCAAAACTTAGCGTCCTCTTACATACATACATTGTTTGTAATCCAATAAATGTATTTATTACTAATTATAATTATAATTATAATTTTATATTTATATATTTTTATATTTTTTATATTATTTTTTTTGCTGTTTTCTGTGGCCTTACATTGCACTTTCCTTAAATTTTTGTTTCTGCATTCTTACACTTGTGTTGCCTTTGTAAGTGGCCATTGGAATGCTGAATCAGTAGGTAAGAAAATAATTGAATTAAATTATTATCTGCCATATTATTTTGCCTTTGTAAAGAAGGCTGTACACAATTAATTATCCTGTATTCCGTACCTTTGTCGGATAAATCAGCTTGCTGGCTGCGTTTGTATCTCTTCACTTATAACAAATATAGGCCAACCACAGATAAATTATGGATGTATTTACGACATATCTTACTACCAAATGCCACATTCCTAGCTTCGTAATTGTTTATTTGTTATCACTGTCAAATCGTGAGGTATAGCAAGTTACCACGGCCCCACGTTTTTACAATAGTCTACAATCTGCAGAATATTCCCTATCAAAGTTGCATGTTTTTCGAAGTTTGTATTTCTATACAATATGTCAACACCCTGTATAAAACGACGCTGATGTGGGGGGGGGGGGATATTACCGATGAATTGCAAGGGATGTGAGAGGAGGTGAAAGCTCTCCAGCCTCCTGGAGCTACCGTCTAGGAATTTTTTCGTTTGGGACAAGGGGGGGGGGTGACGTGGGATAGTCAGAAAATCGTGAAGAACCACAGATGAGATAACCTGTGGTTCCGACATGGAGTCGAACGGGCCACATGCCGAATAGAAGATTACGGCGTTGCCACTACACCAGCCTGCTTGGTAACAGGGAGTAAAATAGAAGTTAACTCTTACGAACTTTCAGACGGAAAACTTTACAGGTTAAAAAGAAATTTGACTAGAAAATATGAAGAGTTACATATGTTTCGTAATATGGCCGTAGAGTAGAACGATAATAAAATCCGTATGTAAAAACTGGAGTTTGGTTATTTATATACTATTAAAACAGTCCTTATACGAAGAGACAAGAAGGTTGAATGCCACTTCATTATCGCACGGTTTGTCTTCACACTGGCCTTCAGCACATACGTATGTGTGTGTATTACCTTTTTCGTTTGTCTCAGCATGGCCTTCTCTCTGCCCGTTGACGTCCGTAAATATGGAGGAGTGTGTTTTTAATACGGAGAGTGTTTTACCTGGAACAGAGAACAGTATTAGTGTTGGAGTCACTGAAGTCTTACTCCAAAGTCAATATGTCGCTGTGTCGTTGGATGATTTTCCCAAATTTTTTAAGGGTTTCCCGCTGGTGACAGTCCAAAACTTGTCCGGTACTAACATCCGGCAAAATTTGTCCAAAATATCCAGGGAACTACCCAGCGAAAAACGCAGCTGCCCATTCTAGAGGTATACAAATAGTGACAGGTGCCATGTGGCATGTAGACCTTGCTGCTGAAACGACACCTTTGAAACTTGAGGCAAATTTTCCGTTGTTCTACTGTAGAAATCACTAAGCTGCATTCTCGACAGAAGCAAATGATTTTCTTTTCTAAAAGTTTCATATAGGTTCTGGGGGACACCAGACTTCCTTTGAATGAGTATAGGGGCTCTTTGCCAGGAGTAGAGCAGCCGGAGCGTGCAGCTGACCACTTATGTCTGTCTAGTGCCAAGGTTACGATTGAGTGTAATTACACACTAGCCCCCGTGTACATGTCATGTACGGTGACTTTATATTTATTCAGTAAATAAAAGAGAGATAACCGGATTATTAATTCGTAGATCCTTGGTCTAAAATCGTACTATGTTGCGTTATGCATATTCAGGGAAATGTCGATAGTTCGAGGTAAACGGGAAAGAGGTTGGCCCGAATTACCGAAAAATTCGAACGCCACGAAATACGACAATTTATAGTATGATCACGTGTGTATGATATACACATTGTAGCATTCATGCTGTCAAATACTTAAATTACGTAACATTTACACAAGCAAAACTGCTAAAAGGAAGTACAGTAAAATTCAACCCATAACCTTCCATGAAAAACCAGGGGATAGTAGAGATTTAGCTACGCGTATATTCTTCTTTAACCCCGTCGCTAGATGGGGTTGGGTTTTCAACAGTACGCCTCGGCCGCTTTGCCTCCGTCAAAGAGACCAGGTACCCATTACACAGGGCCGTTTTGGACGAGTACGAAAAATATCAACACCCCCGGGAGTCGATCCACGGACCGACCATCCCGTAGCGAATCCCTATATCGATTGAGCTATTGCGGTCCACAAAAGGAAGTACAGTAATGTCTAAAAGGCACGTGTGCACACAGCGATACGCACTTCATCTGAATTCTGCACCCAGCAAAATAACGACCTTGACTAAAATGCATCGGCTCGGAAGAAGTGGAAATTCGAAAAATCGGGACTCGTCGAATCGAAACTGCACGGGATAAGTAAATGTAGATTAGGCTAAAAATAATTATCCTAACTTTAATTACTGGGAACGGTGTTTGGATTGTGTGGCAGGACTGAGATATTTTGGAAAGTCTGTAATGTGTCAAGGTCACATACTGCAAGTAGTTTAGCAAATATACCAAACTTTTGTACAGTGGCCACACGCCTAGGAACCAACAGATTAACATAAGTTGAATAGAACCATTAACTCACAAGTACAGGAACTCTTAAAAAGAGTTGTCTGGGAGTACAGCAAGAAGACAGTCCGAATGATAGGGCAGCATAAAACGGTACAACCTTCTAATTTATAGTGTTTGCCAAATGTCATGAGCGCGACCAAATGAAGGGCTGTAAGGTGGTCGGTAAATATACTGGCAGTCGAAGGAAGCAAGAAATTCGTGCAAAACGTACAGAATCAGGGGCCTCGGAACCAGAAATCAAAGAGAGAACGATTCAGTTTGAAAACTAGGACACACCCGTTTGGGTCCAAAAACAGGTGGCGTATTTTGTTTAAAATTAATCGTACCATTAATGGTACTTCGTTCCTTAATTAAACTTCCTTTATTTCCTCGCACTTCGCTCACGTGTGCTGTACGTTACCATCGCTGGGCAACAAAACTGTTTGACCCCTTTTGGTCAGTGTTTAAAAGAATTCCGAATCCTTAAAATAAATATAATCTTCGCCAGCGTTAGTTTGGCAACATTCTATATTGGGATTAAGATTAGAGAGGGGTCCTACGAAACGAAATGGCGGCCCCTTGTTTGAGACATCCGAGGTGAAGTGAAGATGCCGCTCTCAAGGTTCAGGCCCTGGTGGGTGCTCAGCTTTCAGTTCGCAACGTGTGTGGACGGGGATTATATAACTCCCTCAAGAGATGATCCAGTTGGAAGCGGTTACAAAGTAATCAGTTATCTCTTTGGTGGAGGATTCGGTGGTAAGATTTGATAAACACAAAATTAGTTGTCCGTTTCGGAGAAGGATACAGTGTCAAGAATTTATAAACAGAAAATCAGTCAGTTCTTGTAAATAACCAACTTGACGCACAATTCTTTTTTCGTATATGCTGATATTTATTCCGATTCTCTACATGTTTCGAGGACCCCTGTGCTCATCATCAGGAGAATCAGTTGTATTAATACGACATCTGGTACATGTCACTCTATGTAGGTGACCGTCAAGTGTGCAGTTCCATCCAAACCTGCACACTTGACAGTCATCTACATAGAGTGACATATACCAGATGTATTGTTAATACAATTGATTCTCCTGATTATGATCACAGGGATGCTCGAAACATGTAGAGAATTGAAATAAATATATGCGAAAAAGAATTGTGCGTCAAGTTGGTTATTTACAAGAATTGAACCGAGATGCATAGTCAACAAAACATAAAAAAAAGAAAATCAGACATCTGTTAAGATAAAAGACGGGGAATTTCATGACTCGATTAGCAACAACCATTTTCTCAATAAGTCCTCTGTTCCGTGGAGTTACATGTGAGTGTTTAATGTTTGATTTTCAAATTTTAAATTGATTTTACCAAATGTCTACCCCGGAGTGCCAGTGGATTTTTCGGTAACTGGGTAATTTGTTTTCACGCATTGTGGGGTGGGCGTGAAGTGTGAAGGATTCCAAATGTACGAAACAGTTTCGGAGATATTTGTGACACTTTTACCAGACACGGCCTAGTACTTCACGGATCAAAATGGGAAGCTGTAACCAGCTGATTAACCTTTCGTAAACAGTGGCTTTTAGTGTCTTGATAAACCTTTCGAAAATATGTCAAAGTTCAGATATTTGGAACCGGCTGTAAAAGGCAAAATGTAATTGAGGAACGATTTAATATCAGGTATATTTGAGGAACTCCTTGCTAACAGTCACACGGTGTTTCCACCTGCTGCTAAACAACACTGCAATTTGCGGGAGTTCTTTGTGCAGAATAGAGACGTTGCCAATACTCTGTTCCTTTCAATATATCACAAGGTTTCACAGTACACGTGTGCACGGTACACGTGTCACTGTAATTTCATTCACACCATAAGAAAAGTACGTACAGAATTCCCTCCTGTGATTCTAGCGGGAACACACATGTGCCCAACAGCATTATGTGCAGGTCTCTTGTAGGGATTTTCACCAAAATCCGACTACTAATGGAAGTTCATTGACACCTGTCAGTCAAGTATTTATGGCTTTCACTGCGTTAATAACCACAAAATCCATTCGATTTCTTTGGCTGTCTCCAGTACCGAGTCTTCTAATTCGAATTAAACTGTGCAAAATAGCAGCCAGTTTCTATTACAATATTAACTACAGTATGGCTGTCACTCTACTCTGCTGAGTGCCCCACCAGTTCGACCAAGAACAGGGAACCTGCGGGTAGACATTCGTTTACATACGTGGTGGTGAACGGGCAGATTTTCACGAAACTTGCGCTTGCTCGAAAACTTCTGCAAATAACTGGTAAATCAAATTTTCCGAAAATCCGAAAAAATTATGGCCACTGTTGTTAGCTTATGGCTGGAAGGAAGGATGAGGGGACGTTGTGTCCGCAAAGAAGTTCCCATTTTTCTTCACTTCGTAAGGAACGCGAAATGCCTTGAATATTTCAATATAGACAGTGCGGTTCAGTAAGAAGGTCCTTTGGAAAAAGTTAGTGCTTAGTGGGGTACATATGGTACAAGGCAGTAAGGGTAAGGAAGGGACAAGAGAGAAAGGGAATGTATGGTATAATTTACACTGAATATTATGAATGTGATAAAATTAAGGATGGTGAGATGGGCGAGGCATGTAACACACATGGAGAAGTTAAAAGTGCATACAACAGTTGAATGTACGTGTATAAATTATAAGGGATTCATAGGTGAGGATGGGTAGCATAATTGTGTTCTCAATAAACTGGGTATAAAATTGGGGCTGGATTTATCTGGCTAATAGTAGGGTGTAGCAACAGGTTCATTTAAACCGCAGTAATGAATATTCTGGTTGAATAAAAGGCAAGATATTTCTTGTCAAACGTACCAAATCTCGCGTGACAAAGGGCAGAGTTCAGTAGTTATTAAAATTTAATCTCGGGACTTCAGACTTCACTTAACACGCGTTTTGAAACATACTGTTAAGTACAGGAAAGAGAATTTTGTAAGGTAGCTTACACATTCAAGTTGCCATTATGAACCCTTAGCAGGTTTTGTGAATGGTTGTAGCTATCCTGCTCTGAACTGAAGCTTCAATCAGATTTTGTGAAATTTCCGTCTCTATTGAGCCGCCTCTGAACTCAGGATTCAAATAGATTTTGCGAACCGTTCCAGCTCCAGCTAGCCCGCCTCTGAACTCGGAATTGAATCAGATTCAGCCTTCCGACCGCGTGTTTCTGGTCGGCTTGCTATATTCATCTAAACACCCACTTCACATTGCAAGGAAGGTGCGGGTGACCTCATGCATTCGGAATTCATAGCACATCGCCTGCGTTGTACCGACGGCGACGTTGTCACACGTCGTTACGCGGAATGACTTTAAGGCAGCAACTCCATCAGCATCCTTAAAATTAAGCATCGTACAGCGGACATTTGCAAGAATACGGGGTTTTACTTGGCACTTTATTGCTACGTCATTTCTTTGCCCAGTGTATAGTGCAACCACACACTATTTAGGCAGTAGCTCATGAGACATACCTCGCTGGAAGTACGCTTGTGGCGTCTCAGAAGACCAAAGAGTACCAGATCACTACCACTGGACTAATAAATCACCAGTTTTGTCACTAATTGTTTTGTATATTTATTTATTTAGAGACGCTGATTCTTATGCATACGAATGTTACGCTGTTCACATGTGAATAAAGCCGTGTTGAACAATTCCCATCAGATTCGACTTAAGGCCTTTGATCAATATTCACCGCACACACGAATTAAATTTGAAATTTAAGAGTAATATCCTTCGTACAAAGATACTGCTTACAGTAGTCACTTCACAGTTAGATACGGAGTGGATGAAGATTTCTAGTTATAATTTATCAGTAAAAGTCTTAAACAATAGACTGATGTGGTTTTGATGTCTCACTTGTCTGAAGTCCAAATTGCAAGTAAGTCAGCGCCCCAGGCTACGCATTGCGTAAAACTTGAGAAATCAACCCCTTTAAAGACAACCCACTGCCTTCATTGGTAACTTTCTGAGCTCCTTCAAACCTCCGTAGGTATAATTTTGAATGTTCTGTAAATTCTGAGCACTGATTGAACCCACCATTTTCGGATACCGTAGTTCGTAAATTTCCTAGGAAAATAACCCCTCTATGAGTTCTACCGTTAACAGGCGACGCGAAGCTACCCTCGTAGGGCCATCTGCCGCCTGTCACTAACAGCTATGTGCTACTGAGATATCAAAGTTTCAATTGTTACTCTGTGTCCAGCTACAAAATCTCTGCTGACTTAACAAAAATAATTCTTTTTTGTCTCTCTCCCTTTCACAAACTTGAAACTCTGTTGGCTCCCCATTAACTGGCTGTCACATAAATTTCCCCACAACTTACTTGCTTTCCGCTAAGGGCGAACTAAATCGCTTAATGAATTATCAGAAGTGTTGATGTCCCTTGCCCTAATGGTGTATAGTTGATGGATATTGTTGCTGTGTAGTTGATAGACATTGTTTTTTTCCTGCAAGATTGTGGTATGTACTGTGTCCAAGTCATAAGCATATTTCATCGTGCAGAGTCCTCGCTTTTCTGTAACTGATACTATTTGTTTACATTTTAATTTCTCAGTAAAAGCAGGCCAGGCGTGGAAGGAATATAGTCTCCTATTTCTTTTTGTTTATATGTGGTCGCTTTAAGTGTTTATCGCGCGAGCAATGTGTAACTGCCTTGTGCTCCAGTTGCAGTCTGCCGACGTATCTCGAACGGTGACCAGCATCTTTGTATGAAGCTAGACGAAAATTGACGTCGGGATTATTGCGAGTGTGTGCGGCCTGCCCAGCTCCCCGTCTTAACTGAAGTTGGAGCTCCGTCCCTCCTGGAACAATATCCACGATACGTTCCCCACCAGGACCGCGCAGGATACAACACTACACGCAACATAACTTTCTCGGGAATTAAATCTAAGTGAGGGACTACGATATTTGTGTGCCTGTGCAGGCTTCGAAACACGGTTCGGTCTTGTCTTGAAACTTTATTCTGCATATTTACGTGTATTAGTAACACACTGATCTTTTAAAGCGTACTGGTTACATGATGCACCAAAAGGTTTAACATTCAAGAAATGTACGCTCTGCCCACACTGTATTTATGTTTTTGTATTTATCTGAGAACAAACACCGACTTGTGCCACTTACGCCATAAACTAATTGGTTTTTAAAACCGAGATGAGAGTGGGTACTGCGCGGTACGGACTGGGTCTTTAAATAAAGCAGTCTGCGCTTCGTCTTTAAAGGGTATAATAACGATGGTAATAACAATAATAATAATAATAATAATAATTTACTTACTTACTCCATGGAGCAGAGTCCTTCTTGAGAAGCTAACCAGTAAACTTTGCAGCTAGTCAAGAAATTCCCCGCATTTATGGAACCCGAA
>Ga0268261_10000711_pt1 | contig 21530 bp, 14 predicted proteins | sample TergutNc150P1_FD_190353 | JGI IMG/M metagenome (GOLD analysis project Ga0268261, IMG submission 190353) | Nasutitermes corniger P1 segment gut microbial community from laboratory colony in Florida, USA - Nc150 P1 (SPAdes) (version 2) | ecosystem: Host-associated > Arthropoda: Insects >...
GGGGGGGGGGGGGAATAAAACTATCCCATTGGGTCACAAAATTGGCTCCATCTTGCTCCGTCAGTTTTACGAGTCCCCCATAGATGGCTCCATCATTTTCATTTTTCTCCAGACGCACAAAGTAAACCTAATGGTGTTTACGTTATTTACCCGTTACAAGGCAGTGGCAACTGTGTGGTACGTACTGCATGTTTTAACGGCACATGACTGGGGCTTTCGCCTGCAAATTTAGTGTGGAATTCAAAAGAAACAAATATTGACTCATTAAACAGAATTGACATTATTTTCGTAACGGCGATACGATATGCTGTCTTGCAAATAAGAGCATAGTTTTTAAAATATCACTATTTTGAAGCTGTAAAACTGTTGCTATCAAAACATAATTATTAAGACTTCATCCTAAAATTATAAGAGTGTGCAGTGGTGGAGTAGAAAGGAGCGAACTAAATTGGTGTGCTGGAATTTTGGGAACACGTGTTTGAAACCGTCTAATAGTTTGAAGGGTGTCTTTAAGTTAAACCTGATACAGACTTTACGATATGCATATCTGTAGTTCATTGATTTACATTTGAGCAGGTAGAGGTCGGAAACCGTGAGTTTTTCAGAAATATTGCTCTAGCTTAATTTTATATTGTTACAATGGTTTCTGCATTACGGCCACTGGAAAGATTTCGTTACCTTTGGACCGATGTACGCATTTTATTCTTGCAACGCATGTTTTCCCCATCTTTCATAAATGACCTATATTTTAATTTCAAAGTTTCCCTTTTCTTAGTCAAGCCCTACGCCTTTAAAATATGAGGGTACAGCACCGCACATTTCTAAACTCGACCCTAGATTGTGGATGGCGAAGAGCAGGCAGCGGCTACATCTGTTCCAGGAAAAGAGCCCCTTGTAACTGTTGACCGGGGACTGTGTGAACCCAACAGCCCATGTAAAAAATATGGAAAAATTAAAGTATTTACTTATGTTAGGCATAAAAACCTGATACTTATTTGTTTTTAGTTTAAACACGTCAGCATTTTGCTGTGTACAGAACTGAGCTGTAGCTAACCAACTTAATATCTGACAAATCTTACTCTTCTAATCTTGACTCAAAAGCCCGTGTTGTGATAATTAACTCGAAATTATTTACGTAGTTATTTTAAAATACTAATTACGAAATATGCATTAATTTTTTAAGATGGTGAAAAAATCAACTGCTTTGTTCCGCAACGTCTTGTGTAAGGCTAAGCTTAAAGTTAAAAATTAAATAAACATAAAATATCAAAGCTTTTCACATTTACTGAATTTCTTGCGTCTTGTTCTAGTATATTACAAACATAATAGCACTGGTTGTTAACATAACAAGCACAGAATAACGCTTACTAGTTTATGTAAACATATGTAGGCATATCCAGTATTACAGAATGTACAAAAATTTCTTCCACTGAAAAACCTTTTGTTCAAATGTATGAGAATTGAACAACAAACAGTTAATTCCCAATAAAAGCATTGCATTCACAGACAGCATTGCTAAATCCTATTTTATATTTAGATAATATTAGGACACCAATTCTGCCTCTCTCCTTTGCTTTGCGGTGGTGTTCGGATAGTCGAATATACCTACTTAATATTGCACGATTGTGTTAGGGCTCTCCTCTCAGACTAAAGGTAAATTGTACTTGTAACTTTTACACACCCCACTAAATTGTGTTGAGGGGTAATTTTGACAATTCTTATCTCCAGTTGTGATTTCCATAGACAGCGATTCTGTAGGTCCGTTACTATGCATCATGACCTTGAGGAATAGTAATGAATCAAAGAGTAAGCGTCTGTCAGCGCCTTGAACACGAATGGTTTTTGAAGTACGACTTCATGGAAAAACGGGTGCTACAATATACAGATAAATTTATCGGCGTAAGTCGAGGCTGCTTCATGAAGACGGACTGCGAACAGTGACTGTCGCTGGGGTACTTATCGATCGTGTTTGTTGGCTTGTGTGTATGAGGCTATAGAGACAACGGTTCCAGTAACAGACCGAAGACCGCGGTCACATCTAGTAGAAGCACGCAAGAGAATTTCTGTAAAGGGGTGTTGCGATTTCCGACACATCCATATATGGTCAAATTTTATTTAAAAACTTTTCAAATTATGTGTTACAACTAGTTGCGCTTGCCTTTCAGCAACATTCTTCCGTTGTCGCTGCAGAGTCGTTGGATGGTCTGTCGATCTTGTCAGTTAAAAGATTTATGAAGAATTCAGTTCTATTTGCTTTAAACACTTTTGAATTCATCTCCATACAAAGTCTAGACGTTCAACTGACAGTGACTAAATAAGGAAATTAAATAATATTTTAATGGTGTTGAAAAGTGTCTACGTAAAATGTTTTTCTGAAGTTACTTCCGGTAGAACGCTGAGCGCTTTCTGAATGGGACCCGGTATGGGTGGCGGCGTGAGCAGGTGAGCGCCCTTCGGATGAAAGCCATTTTCATCAACAGTGTACCTGGTAGAAACAAAAGAAACGAACATTAGAGTGATACATGTACTCAGCACTGTCACTGCTGATGTTACTTCATATCCTTTGTGAATGACAGAAACTTCGCTCTTGGACTGTGGTAAGTCACACCCGACACACCACGGTTACCATAAAAGTCTCAGCAGCAACGGAGGAGCTTGTTGTTTTGAGTGACGGCGCACTTGGTTTACCGTGTTTACAACTGATGTAACCAATAACATGATGGAGCTTGTTTGCGAGTGACGGAGGTATCCAGTGGATGCGATGGATACAATAGCGGGTTAGAGGTGTATTTCCAGTTAGGTAACGATTATTAATCACAGAGCAAAAGCTCAAGAGAAAGGCCGTGGGTTAGAGCGTTTTTCTTACGACGCTGTATGTACTAGTGTGATTATATTACTTATACTGTCAGGATGTCAACACATTATCTTGAAATTTGGTTAGTTTCAAACGTACCATAACTATTCAGTATTTATTGATGGAATAAGCCTGATATAAATTCCCCTGAAATCCCACATATGTAGAAAAATATACCTGTTGAGGTCGTTTTGCTGTTAATTCCATCTATGTAGCATTGAAATTTATCGTGTTTTTAATACTTCAATAAGGTGTACACTCTGTCAATTAATCATATCTTTCTCCTATTAAATACAGTGTATATATAAGTACATTTGAGGGCATCTATATATATATATATATAATCAAGATGTGTCTTATTTGCAGGAAAATTATTCATCGTATTTTCAAGATTTTTCATGGGCCAAGAAAATAAAATTGTAACATGATATTGAGCTGCGGCTAGAAAAGTTCACATTTTCGTTCATAAACGTTTTAAATTTTACACCACCATAAGAATTTGTGATTTTAACCCTTTAAAGGCCGAGTTAAATCCCATCCGCCATCTACTGGCATTATTAGGAGCTCACCATATTCTCCACGTTAGCAGAATATGGGTTAATATACTGATGCGAATGAATCATAAACCAGCTTATTACGGAATTGTGTCATTTCTTGTATTTGGAAACTCAGAAAAAAACGAATTGGTATATTTTTTAAACAGTTAAACAATTTTCATTTAGCAATTTTCAGTTTTTCAGCGATAAAGTGATAAATATTGTCGGTGGGACGGCAAGAGAAACGGATTAAGCTAGCTGAACTGTTGGCGCCAGAGACTTGCATCCGGGGGATGCAAATTCAGTATCCCATCCAGCACATCAAATGCTCTGATTGAAGTTTCTCTTTACTTACAAAGTCCCTCCACGTAAATGCCAGTCTAGTACCTTGAACTTCTACGCAACAACTTCTTTTTACATATTTTTTTACAGTTTAGTGTAAATTGTCATTCGACGCAATGTGGTTGAAATTACTGATACAGAGTCGTCAAATTAACTGCGCGGGTTGGGATAACTCAGTCGATAAAGCGACTGGCTAAGGGCTGGAAGGTCCGGGGATCAAATCCCGGTGAGGGCGAGATTTTCCGCATCGTTCAGACCGGCCCTCTGGTCCACCCAGTCTCCTGTACAATGTGTACCGGATCTCTCTCCCGGGGAAAAACGGCCGGGGCTTGACGCTAACCACCCACCCCATCTAGCGACGAGGTTAAAGAAGGAATAGAGCTATACCTCTACTCCCCCTCTGGGCCTTCGTGGCCTTTTCTATAGTGAATTTTACCTTTACATCACACTTCAATTAACTACAAATACAAGCATCATAAACCGATATTTTTTCGCCTTTTACGAATGCTTATCTACCAATGGATATTTGGCGTATGATCATACTTGAGACTTATAGGGGTGCCATCTGGTGCCACGTAGGAGAAGGAGCCCTGAATCACTTGACTGTTGCCTGTATTCTCATCTGTTGTTCCTTCACCCGGCCCGCTGCTGATATCGATTGCGGGTTTCACGAATCCAGATTCTTCAACTTTGATGCCATTCGAAATCTGAAAGCTGTAACATGGGAATAATTAATGGCTTAAACAAAACAAATGGTGGGGTTTCGTCAGGAATAAACTGAGAAAATCCGATTTCAATCGATGTGAGATTTGTGGTTGACAAATTGGCGCTGGGACTGATTATTCCTCTGTTGCTAACACTGCATCATTCTGTCATCAGTCACGTACCCTGCAAAATCATAGCAAATTAGAACATCGTTCGGTAGCGCACATGAAAGAAGAGAAGCATTAAATTATTAGGGACATTTATAACTCTTCTTTACTTTAAATGGTATTGTGCAAATCTAGAATTTAACAGAATGCTTTATGTCGAGAGTTGTAAAATGTAATGTAATGTATTACAAAAAATACAACCACAGTTTTGATTGGAATAATTATTTTTTTTTAAACATAAGCTTTTACTGCATGTTTTGACTTTTTCCCTTTGTCTTCAGCTGAGTTCACTCATCGAAATTACAACTTTTATGCCGATCTCATCAAAAATAGCATAATTTGACATCATTGTGTGTTTCAAATAGTTTGCCTTTCTTATGTATTTTTCAGTTCTGAACCTTAAACTTTTTTTTTTTTGTATGTGTAATGTCTATATATTTTTGGTATGTATTGTAGTTTCTTCTCTATCGGTTCAGTTTACTTTATTACTTGCTTGTAGCGGTTTTTAGCTGCGTAGCTTATTTTTTGATATTTTGTGTGCCTTGCAAAGCGTACGACATCGTACAGTGCATAAAATATCAAAATATAACATTGAAAACTTGGGATTCAAAGCAGTAAAGCACTGCAGTTGGTGAAGTGAATTGTAACAACTAACCTGCATAAAGATGAAAGAAAAGGACTGCAACAAGTAAACATTTTATGTAAATATATATATATATATATTTGTTTTAACAATCGCAGAATATAGAATATTTCAACCGTTTGTGTAGCATAATAACGAACGATGCAAGACGAACATGTGAAATTAAATTCAGGATTGCCGTGGCAAAAGCTGCTGCAGTCAACAAGAAGTTTTTTTCACCAGAAAATTGGACTTAAATGCAAGAAAGTCATGAGTAAAATGTTTCATTGGGAATATAACTCTGTGTGGTGCTGAAACTTGGACACTACGGAAAGTAGATCAGAAATACCTTGAAAGTTCTGAAATGTGATTCTGGAGATGGATGGAGAAAATAAGTTGGACCGACCCTGTGAGAAACGGAGAAGTGTTACAAAGAGCCCAACAGGACGTGAATATCCTACATACTATAAAAAGAAGGAAGGCTAACTGGATTGGTCACATCTTGCGTAGGAACTGCCTTCTAGAGCACGTTATTGAAGGGAAGATAGAGGGAAGAATCGAAGTGACGGGAAGACAAGTAAGAAGATGTATGCAGATATTGGGTGATGTTAAAGAGAAGAGAGGATACTGGAAATTGAAAGAAGCCCTAGATCGCATTGTGTGGAGAACTGGATTTGGAAAGAGGCTATGGACCTGTTGTAAGATTATGAAATGAAGAAAGAAAGAATGCATTAGTTGTGCTAATTGTGTTTTTTGTTGAATAGGCCTATATGTACTACTGAAACAACAAGGGCCTGTAACTTCTAAAGATGCAGTGCTACATTTGGTACAGATTTTTGCTATGCCGAGGTCACTTATAGAAGACTCTTGGATCGAAACCGGCCACTTGCTCATCTAGCGTTTTCCCTTCATCTCCAGCGTACCTTCCTACATTCCACTTCAATCACCTGACCAGGGGTCGGGATAGTCTAATTGGTATAGCGACTCGCTACGGGCTCGAAGGTCCGGGGATCGAATCCCTGTGGGAGCGAGATTTTCCGCACCCGTCCAGACCGTCCCTGGGGCACACCCAGCCTTCTATAAACTGGGTACTGGGTCTTAACCGGGGGTAAAGCGGCCTCGGCCTGGCGTTGACCACCCACCCCATCTAGCGCCGAAGATAAAGAAAGAGCAGCTCTATATCTCTACTCCCCCTCTGGGCCTTTGTGGCCTGTTATAGGTTGAACTTTTACCTTTTTCTTTACCGCCTAACCATTGGGTTCATAAGGATGCTGCTAATAATAACCACTTCCTAAACTTCGATAGACACAGGCACTTCAATTTGGTTTTTATAGATCACAAAGGGCTGGCAGTACCACAACAGCTGGCAGTAGGGAAGGGATGGGGGAAAGCACGAGAAATATTGTTGCCAAAGTTCATGAAACCTTATTTCGTGAAATGAGTTCTGTGCCAAATTCAGTACTTGAAATTTGTAGATGAAATAACAAGAAATTCACAAGAACACAAATTTTGTTAACTCTTAACGAATTAGATTTATTAGCTGTGTTAACTCTGCCCGGTTCCTCGGTCGGCATGCCGTACCAAAGTAACTTTCCTGGGTGAGCTTCAGAGACCAGGAGGTGCGTCATTCCAAGTAACGAGACATTTGACACCACATTGATTACAGAAGTGTTACAGGAGACTGAAGTGCCATGTAGTGATCGTAATGAGAACTAATCTGTACGTTGGTGGTCACATATTTCGAAGTGTTCTCAAGTGGCGCTGCTATGAATTACCTTTTAAAACTTGCGGTTACTCTGTGTACCACCTGGTTTAACCTTTTCACATCGGGATTTAAATGTCGACAGTCCGCCTTTGCCTACCGCCTGAAAATATTCGCCAGTTTCCTACTTGCGACAGCGCCAATCTGGCCTCAAACCCCAGACAGCCAAACAACCAAAGTATATCCTCCCATATCTAAGTTCAGTGTTACCTAAGCACTAATCTTGGTAAGTTCAGTCAAGGCCTTCAGCCTTCAACGATTATAGGTCATATATTCGTTAGCGTAAGCACATTTCCAAGCTAGAGATACGGTGTCTGTTATACAGCCCAGCGATGCGATCAAAAGCAGGTATGGCTAACAGACGTCGACTTCGCGCAAGTCTCCGCCCTCAGCACTTTGGCTTGGCTTGGCTTGGCGTACGACGTTCTTTTCGCATGGTTCATAAAAAGCATTAATATTACATGAACAAAAAAAGACTGAATAATAAAAAAGCGGCATTTTGTTGAAAATAAGACAAATATTTCTGTGTGTCTTAGAAAATGCAGTAAGTATTGTTGATTTCTAAATACCTAAAATGAATTTCTAAAACATGTAATCATTTCAGTTTATACTTATTTTTTGGTTTGAGGCCCTGGGTTTTCTTGGGTGGTCACAAGTGATGTATTCTTAAGCTGGCTGTTGTTGTATAAGGCAAAAGTTGCTGTATCCCCTGAAAGCCATACAAAGCACATAAATGCAATGTAATCACCATGCAGAATTTTGAATGTTAACAAATTGTTTTTTGTAACCGAAATGGATTGTGTTTACTGCGCGGTGCGCCCTGAGTCCTTATATAATACAGATACGTCCCGTTCTTATAAGGTTAATTTATATCACATGCATTGTTTCATACTTACCGATTGTGCTAATTCATATTCACAGAATTATAGACGAGCACGCCAACAGTGTAGGTTAAACGGGCACATGTGCTTTGTAATAGAAAGGTCCGGGGAACAAATGTCGGGTCGATCGTAAGTTTAGCAAACCGAGGTGTTTCATCCTTCTGCTTAGTACCATGAATTTTACCCCTAATTATACCACAACCACTTCTGTCTTCAAATACTCTAATTATTCTGTAATATCTGGCATTCGAAGCTCTACAAACTTGTCTATCTTGTCGTATCTACATAACTATATTTCTCTCTACCTACCGACACAGAAAAATACGAACATAGAAAAGATGTGAATATTGTCCAAACCTCGAAAGGCATTTGAGCTTCAGAAGTGAGTCACAATTTTAGCCGCCAAAGCCACTGAAATCGGACAGCTGCTTGCAATAAAATATAATTAAAAAAGAAATAAACAACAATACAGAGAGATTTTTTCACTGGTTCCGAAGAGTGCGCAGACATACACCATCAAGGACCTGATAACACATGCAGCCACAACACCAGATTAACCACACCGATGTATTTTAATTGACGGTTTAAAATTGTAGCTTTAGCAAACTCATATAGTGCGCTCCCTGATGATGGTGAGTACAGCGAAACATGTTGGAGCTGTTTTAGTGTACATTTTAACACTACTTTTAAAGCAATTTTCTTGTGCATCAGTTGGTAATAAAACTTTGATAGTACAGAGAGTCTTCCGAAACATAAGAGAATATTTCTGCTATTGTATGAATCCAAATATATGGTAGCTAATAACAAATGTATCATTAGATGGGGACAAGTGTAAAGTCAGACGTCTTGTACAGAGGTATCTGGGAAAGATTCCGGAAGGTAGAATATCAGAATTTTTACTTTTCTCTTTTTAGGCAAAGGAATTACGGAATTTTAAAAGTAAATCAATACAGGTAATTTTAACAAATCAGTCTTCTTTGATTGGATGTAGCGTACACAGATAGAGTGGCACAGACGTTTCGGAGGAACCGACCATCGTTATTGTAGTGTCTTGTACGTTGAATGAAGGTCTGAAACGTCGTTACATGTCTACCAAATTGCGATATATGATCTTCTCAGAAGAGAGTTTCTGTCAGATGCACCTCGAATCTCGAAGCAGTGTTCTCATTATATAAGCCCTTCTATAAAACACCATTTGGCAAGACAGAGCTGTTTTAATTAATACATGACGTTTGAATCTGTTTAGGCGTATTTGAATTTCAAGAAACTTTCCTCTTTATGTAGAGATTTAAAGCAAATTCACAAGCTGAAAATTCACAAGTTTTATACTTCGCTCCTAAGTGACTGCGGGAGATATTTCTCCCTTTTGTATTCCCTAAAATAAGATAAATACAAACTATAGTGAGTTCCAAGCGAAGAATAAATCATACTTTCAGCAATTTATTTTTATAATATTTAGACGTCTTTTCCGGACACTCGCAAATTCTATAGTTATGAAATTTTCCACACATAAAGTTGAAGGTTCTTTGTAGGTGCTAATTTCAATTATTAATGCTACTTATTTGTAAACATATGATAATTATTTCTATTAAAATTGACCAACGTTGAACTTTTCCAAAAAGAATGTATCCTAAAATGCACAAATTCTTGGGTAAGAAAAGAGAGTAAAATAAATGTTAAACTCTTAGGGCCCAATCGCGGCCCAATGTACAAGGTGCGGTAGAAAAGAAATGAGACTGGCAACGCTGTGCGCGAACCGACAATGCTGCTACCTCCCTCTTCACATGACAGTTAGTTAAACACCTGCCGTAGACTCAGTACAAGTTTGAACTTGCTACAGTTGCTACGCGATTGCTGACAGCGTCTGAAGTGAAGTTGTGTTTGTGAGGTGCGTTACGAAAATGGACCAGCAAAAGTTTGAGCAATGTTGTGCCATCAAATTTTGTGTAAAGCTTGGCGAATCCGCTACTGTGACTTATGAAAAGTTACAAAGGGCTTAGGAGAACATTCCCTTTCCAGGGCACAAGTCCTTTTTAGACGGCCGAGAACAAGTAGAAAACGACCTCATGCGGGAAAACTTTTAACCTCAAAAACGGACGACAGTGTGGAAACAGTGAGGTCTCTTGTGAGGTCAGATCGTCGATTGACCTTGAGAATGACTAGTAGTGAGTTAAATTGGTACCGGTTTACCGTCCATCAAATTTTAACACAGGATTTGGACATGAGGAAAGTGTGCGCCAAGATGGTTCCAAAGAACCTGACGCCTGAGCAGAAGGCCAATCGGAAGTATTTGTGTCATGATCTTATGGACCGTCTTGACAGGGAACCATAATTTTTCAGTCGCGTTATCACACATGATGAATCGTGGATTTTGGAATACGACCCCCGAGATAAAACGCCAAAGTCGTAACACACTGTAAACTCTCCCCGTCCCAAAAATCGAAAATGAGAAAATCCAAAATCAAATTGTTGTTCATTTGTTTTTTGACAGTCAAGGGATCGTCCACAAGGAATTTGTGCCACCAGGACAAAGTGTCAATGAAACGTTTTATTGGGAAGTCCTTGAAAGACTCAGGAAAAGGTGGCACATATACGACGAAGCATTGAAAGCACTTGGATGCTGCACCACGACAATGCCCCATATAACACGGTAGTCTTCATCAATGAATTTGTGGCAGAAAAATCATTCCTGTGGTTCCTCAGCCCCCCTGTTCGCCGGATCTCAGTCCCTGTGACTTCTTTTTATTCTCCCGGCTAAAAACCACTTGAAAGGCCGCAATTTTTGGTATTTTGGATAATATCCAGAAGTGTGTAACCGACAAGCTAAAACGTATTCCAGCTGAAGCCTTCCAGCACTGCTACGAACAATGGAAACAACGCCTCCGTCGCTGCGTAGCTGACCAAAGGAACTATTTTGAAGGGGATAACCTTGCTTTGTAAAAAGAATAAAATTCATGGTTAAAAGAAAATCAGTCTCATTACTTTTCTAATCACACCATCTATTATGTGCTACGAAATTAAGAAACTTGGCTGCACAATTCATTTGTGGGTTTCGTTTGCGCTTTCACTTTAGTAGCGATTGAGTTTATAGAGCATTAACCAGTGTTCTCTTTACATAACGCCGATTTTGTTCCTGTAAATTAAGAACTTAATTTGGAAATGCGTCTACACTCAACCAGGTAAGAAATCCATCGTTCTGTAACATGTGTTTGCAGTTCCTGTAAAAAAAGCACATGTGTCTGAATAAAAGAAAAATTATGACTAAATATCATTAAATCTAATAAATAAAATTAATTACTTAATGTATTCAGGTTTTTTACTTACACTTAAATTTAACTGTGCGTGCCTTCATATAACGGACCTCTGACGTCATTACGAAAAGTTTTGGCTACTAACATAATTGAAAAACTCAAAATAAATTCTTTTTTGCCCTCTAACTTTAGAAAGAAATCAGGATACAAATGTTTTGAAGCTTTAAATTAAAATCATCTGTAAAAGGATATGACGTTTGAAGTTTCAATTCATGTAGCAGCAAAGACATCTTCCTACATATAGCTAATGTGTTTGCACAAGGTCCTTCTCGAGTAGTCAATGTTCATTCAACTAATGGAACATTCGTGTCATTGTGGAACGTGACGTCTAACTAACCGTCATAGCAAGACATTTCTTTTTCCTTTACCTTCAGATATTTCAATCATGTTCAAAACCTCATATCACGTTTCTTTAATATCCAGTGTAGTGTTACACACTTATGCATTTTTTGGGGTACACTGTGGTAACTTTTGCTTTGTTCCTTACGCAGGTCACTGCTGGCACAGTGTAAAACTGCGCAGTTACAGGGTATAATCCTAAATAGCGTATTTCTACACGGTAGCTGTAAATGTTCGCGAAATCACTTTATTTTTTAGAAATACAAGATAGTACAATTATTTAATCTACATTTCCTTGAAAATAGTCCCCTTATGCAACTATACGCTTCTGCCAGCGTCTCTAAAGGTGTTAGAAACATTTACGGAAACCATTTTTTAAAACCTTTTCAACTCTTCCGTAGCATTCTTGGTAATTTCAGTAGCATCACAACAGCGCCGTCCATTCAATGCTGATTTCAGCCGAGGGAATAGGTAAAAATTAGCTGTTGCCAGGTCAGGAGGATAAGGGACACTCCAGTGTTATCACATTTTTCTTTTTTAAAAACACTTAACCACAGCCGACCGGTGTGCAGGAGCATTGTCATGAAGGAGAAACCTACAGCTGGGTTTCCTTTTTTCGGGTCTTTTTTCCTGACCGCATGCGTAAGACGACGAAGGAAGTCAATGTACTTTTATTTATTCACGGGTATTATACAAACGGATTTCTCTAAATTATGCCAGCGAATTCCGGAGTATTTTTGAAGCTAGTGCGTGTACGATTTGTTGTCTGATGAAAGTGTCCCGACGTTTTGTAAGCACAGAGAAGCTGTGGTTTTCACTGAAACGTTTGTAAATATTTACCCCATGTTATATGTCGCTACGCTGCACCACACAGTGACCGTTGTAGTTACGGTTCTGGGAACCTCAAATAACATGCAGTGATATATGTTTATATTTCCCGTCCTTTTTACTCTCACCTCTTTTGGTAAAGTTTTCCCTTCATGTCCACTACATGAAGTTTTATGCACGATACACAAGCCTAGATCCACTTATTCCTTACTTCGACACTACACTGAAATGAATGATGAAACTCAAGCCCCTGTCTCTCTAAATCTGGTGAAAGAATTTCTTGCTCCCATTGAGAAGGAAACTGGGTTAGGTCGTTTTGGAAAAGAGAAAATCTTTTACACCTCTCTGGAATAGGACCCTGGACCCTTCAGTCCGTAGCATAGCTACTCTACCGACCGACACATTCACTACTGCTGTTGCTTCATAAGTCAGATATCCAATACCTACCTCATGGCAAATTTCGAGGAGAATTTTAGATGAAAATCAATTCAGTTAGTTGAATTTGACCATATTGCGTCTAGGTCTTGAAGTCTACCCAGGTGACTTACCTGTAGTTGAAGCTGCCGTCTGCATTCACCACGGATTTCTTGGAGATGATCTGCACTGGCATTGTTTAGGCAGATTCTTGGGGGGCTCCGAGGGACACACCGGCCAATGTGGACACCACAAACTGAAACACGTACACTGACGACTTCCTGTATTGAAGGATAGTGGCAAGTCGCACCAAGTGATTTTAATCGTAAGGTGGACAATATTACGCCTTAATTGCAAGTTAAGGTTAAGGGAAATCCACACTAAATGAAGTTTGGCAATAAGATGTGCAACAAAATGTCCTTTCTGTCCTAATGGCAACTTAAAATTTGTCCTTAGGAACGTGAGTTTAACGTTAATTTTATTTAAATATTCATTTTTACCAGACAGTAAGCACACATAATGCCCATTGAAAAAACAAATCGGTTAATTGCCTGCAAGAAAAAAATTTCACTTTTTCAAAGAATTATACAAAACAAATTGACATGTTCTATAAGCAGGAGCTAGGGATTCTGAACCTAAAACCTAGTGTTACATACGATAAAGTAATTATGAAAATACACAGTTAATGGAAAGCCTTATGTAAGGAAGCTGAAGTGTTAAGATAGGAAATATAATGTTTCGTCTTTCTTAAGGATAGATTAAAATTAATTTCAAGTTGCTCCTGTCTTAAATACAGTTTAGAATTTACTAACAATAGACAGTTATCGTAAAGGAATTGACACTGTCTAAACATATGTTTGGTTTATTCTCACGTTTGGAGCTTCGGCTAGGGTGTTGTTTGAGGATTTTTGCAATTGCTACAAGCAACTACAGCCATGTCATACATAAGACACTGAAACATCAGGCACTCTGATTACATAAAAATTTATGGCCGAAAATTGTAGACTACGTGAGTAATGATTTGGAGAGATGTGAAGGAAGGAGGTCCTGGTCTAATTGAATTACCCCCCTGTGATTTCCCTGGAGGGTTTAAGGAAAGTAAAGAAATATACAAATTAGTATGTTCGGTCCCCCATCTGAGACTCGAGCATAACACTTAATGAAACGAGGCATATGAATAACCGTTTTTCTTACCCGCATAGTGTCAACAAATAAATGTCTTAAATTAGCTTAACAACGCTGATTGCAACATATTTTACTGCTTTAAGTACATCGACATATTTAACACTTTTACCTCAAACACTAAGGCTAACTGCTTCGTATACCAAATGTCGCTCTGAATTAATATTTCAAACTGATTTTTCTAGGTATTTGACCATGAAGATGTTGACGGTAGGTTCTTCCGAAGTTTTGATAAATTTCTACCAAACTACGCGGCGTCGCAATTAAACGTATTTTTTATCGTAACCGCTGCCACTGTTTCAAATTCTAAATAAAATGAAATTTATTTCAATAGCATTCCATTTTCTGTATTTACACACAAGCAGCTTCCCGTTGTTTTTTATTGGTGACAAACTTGGTTGCTCACTTTGAGGGAGGAACGTATGCCTTTGGTGTTGAGGAGAATATATGGGACTAAGAGGGAAGAGGTTACAAGGAAAGAAGAAGAATACACAACGAGGAGATTTATAATCTGTACTCCTCAACTGATATTATTCGGATGATCAAATTGGGAAAAATGAAATGGGCGGGGCACGTAGCACGTTTGGGAAGAGGTGCAGACAGCGTTTTGGTGGGAAAACCTGGGAAAATTAGGAATTTGATATGTTATGAAGAAATGGACATTGATAAAAAATTAAACAACTCTTTAAAAATAACAGGTATTATAAACAATATATTTAGACCACAGAAAACTTTAAAGAAACAAGAATAAAACTATACAATACACTGGATCTTTCAGTTTTGTTATACGGTAGTGAAAATTGGACCATTAAAGCAAGAGACGCAAGAAGAATAGCAGCAACAGAGATTAAATATATGAGAACAACAGCAGGATACAGTTGGACAGATTATAAAACAATCACAGAGATTGCAAAGGAACTAAATATAACCGCAGTTTTGGACAAAATAGAGGAATACAGAAGGAATCTTTTGTAACATGTAAACAAAACGCTTCATAACAGATTACTAAGAATAATAAAACACTACTGACAAAAAGGCAGAAATAAAAGGGGAGACCATTAAATAGGCTTCTGGAAGTGTCAGACCAGAACGGGTCAACAGGTGACCCATCTGCATTATAGCTAGATGATGATTATGATGATGATGATGATGATGATGACGATGATAATGATGAAAATAACCAGAACGAGACCACTTGGAAGAGTTAGGAGTAAATGGGAGGATAATATTAAAATGTATTTTTAAGAAGTTGGACAGGGGAGTAGACTGGATTTATCTGACTCAAAATTGGGACACGTGGCGGGCTGTATCGAACGCGGAAATGAAACTTCGGTTTTCACAAAACGGGGAGGGTTTGGTTGTCTAGCCGAGGGGCACTTACCTTCTTAAGAAACACTCCGCTGCTTGAAGTTATTTATTGTGTATATGGTACAATAAGGGCTTAGTGGCCCATAGCATTTTCCTTATTTCACAAATATAAGATTGTTATGTTATAAGAGATGTAGAAATAGATATGGGATCTTGTTACATCAACCAGCAGTAGCACATCTGCTAAGAAAAGTGCGCAAAGGGACTGGGAAAAATTTATAGCTAAAATATTTGGCGTGTCAGGCCGAATAACTATCATAGCACCTGCAGTGTGTAAATACTCGAAGAATTTGAATTTACAAAATCTAGCTTTTTATTTGTATCTTATAAATATGGTTCAAAACAAAACAAATCATGTGACCACATAAATAAAGATAAATTTCAATTCACATGTTAAATCTTGAAATTTACGTAAAGAAGTGTTTTGTTACATAACATGTGAGTGATAATAGTACATCATTCACACACAAATAGACTAAGAGTAGTTATGCGCTTTGAGAGGACATTCAATATCTACTTTGTACGAACCTTGTGAACCGTTCTACAGTTCACATAAACTGTATATCTGATAATTTGTGTAGTTGGGATTTCCAAATGCATCATCCATACTTACGATAATTCTCCACATAGTAAGAGCAAGTCTCAAATCAACGCAGGACAAGAGATAACCTGGTGGCAACAGTTCTTCAATATGCACTCAGTATTGTGTTCTGTGTAGTAAATCGAGGAATATAAAGATCGATGTCCACTGTGTACTGGCAGGTTTCGTTTTAAAAGTTTTTTTTATAGTTAATGTGTAACTCTTAGTGTTAACAAACCAGAGTGCTAACATATTCTACCTTATTAGTTTCTTCGTCTTACACTGGAGAGATCAAACTTTGCATACGTAACTCCTCAAACAAAAACAAGGCATTACTAAAGCACAACACTTTTCCTGTACCTCAACTGTTTCTCCTAACTTCGTTATCTGTCAGTGGCCAAACTCTCTAACAAGTTATCACAAGCTTTGCTACGAGTTTTCGAACAAGTCAATGACACCGGTGCCAAGTCCAGCATTGGTTAAGGTGTTTGTAATGCCAATAATTACAGGTATTTTTGTATTAAAATCTACAGGCATTTATCCTTATATCTAGAAAGCTAATACTTATGTAGTGCCCGAATGCAATGATGACGTGGAAAGGGTATCTGCCACCAGAAGTGCAAGACTTCAATATATAGTTATTTGAATTTTAGGAACTGGGGTAACTCAGACGAATAATATAATATTTATAACTAATGTTCTATTTTACTAAAGACATGCATATAAAATTAATAAAAGGAATTTACACAATAATTTACCAAATGAAATATTACAAATAAATTAATCAAAACTGCATAACCAAATAATTGACTCGCCTGTACAGATATTCCGAAAGAAACATCCGAAACTGGATTATAAATTTTAGTTATCAAACTTCGCTTCAGTCAGTGTAAATAAAATTTAGTAGCAGTCAGTGTGACTTACCTTCTATAATCAGAATTAGTACGATGTAAACTAACATCGTAAAACAATCGAACTTTCAAATAGCACTTAGTAATACTTCTCCTTATAGGCACGAACGTTAACAAGTGATTATTAGTATAGTGAGCTGATGAGTCCAAGAGTGAGCGTCGTTTCGTGGCAATTTAGAATTTTATATCGGCGAGTCATTTACGTCACAAATTCTGGTTAGAACATTAAACTCTGCGCGTCACTTTGCATATCATAGAATGTGTTGAACCGCTGATACAGCTGAATAAGCGGCAGCTGGGCAAAGTGACCACTGTTTTTCCGCATAAATGAATGTCTTATATATTTAAGTTCAACTTTCTAATATTTGCGTTACACAAATGTAAAATTAATTAATTCTATTATACAAATGTAATATTCATTAACCCTTACCCTGCTAACGTGGAGAAAATTGTGAGCTCCTAATAATGCCAGCAAATAAGAGATGGGATTTAATTCAGCGTTTAAAGGGTTAATATCCGGGACTAAACTTACACTTGTACCGTTATATCTATGATAAGTGGGTTAAAGTTGGCAGTAGTGGAAAATGTACTTCAGCCGATATTGAAGTGTTCCGTTTTGAGGAAAGAGTCCTCTAAGTGGCAACAACGCTTAGGTGGTATAATAATAATTATAATAGGTAGCATGGGGATTGGGTACCCCACCGACGCTGTCAGGTGATGTAAACAAACGTGGCTGTGGGGTCAAAGACCTAACCCTTCCCCACCCCTTGATTGTCAGTCCCCTTGCTCTGTGGAGGGCCTAGATACAGCAGTAATGACCGCAGATATTTGAAGTTAAAGCTTGTCTGTGGCGGTTAAATGTACAAGAAATTGAGTGGCGTTGCAGGTATGCCATGATCTCGAGTGTGTATGGCGGTAGACCGTACGAATCAAAATATTCGGCGTATCCAGAGTCGGAGAAACAAACAGATACCCAATGCAAAAAGGGGCGTATAATAATTATTAAATTTAATGACAATTATTGAAGGCTTTGTAAGTGAGAATAATAAAAGATCTATTGGATAAACTCCATTAGAATACTTTACTTGTTTAGTTAAAACCTTATTGTTTTGAATGGAATTCATTCTACTGTAACGTTTCTGGAGTTGTCGATTTCGACGTGTCCAGGAAATTCAGCATACAAAATGCAAAGTGACGTGTTCTGGAAGTGGTTTTATAAGCGTGCCTCATTGCGAACAGTTCCTCGACGGGGGAAGCTTATATGTTCTCCGTCAGTTTCTCTGTCTGCTGTTGGAGGGAGGAACGTTTGCCGGGTTTTGACCAAACACCAGACAGAGAAACTGACGGGGAACATATAAGCTTCCCCGTCGAGGAAATGTGCACAATGAGGCACGCTTATAAAACCACTTCCAGAACACGTCACTTTGCATTTTGTATGCTAAATTTCCCGGAGGCGTCGAAATCGACAACTCCAGAAACGTTACAGTAGAATGAATTCCATTCAAAACAATAAGGTTTTAACTAAACAAGTAAAGTATTCTAAAGGAGTTTATCCAATAGATCTTTTACTATCCCCACTTAAAAAGCCTTCAATAATTGTCATTAACTTTAATACGCATTATATGCCCGTTTCGCTTTGGGTAACTGTTTGTTTCTCCGACTCTGGATACGCCGAATATTTTGATTCGTACGGTCTACCGCCATACACACTCGAGATCATGGCATACCTGCAACGCCACTCAATTTCTTGGACATTTAACCGCCACAGACAAGCTTTAACTTCAAATATCTGCGGTCATTACTGCTGTATCTACGCCCTCCACAGAGCAAGGGGACTGACCATGACGTCATTCGTGAACATTTTTATATCTTCTCGCTACACCTGTAACGATATAAGGGCAGTGCGCATGTTCCGAGCTAAAATTGGAGAATGTCCCACTTGCAGCCCGTTGGAGCAGCAGCAGTCATGCAAATCGCAGATATATATAAAGGTACGTATACTCGCAATTATCAGTTTGCACCGTCTCTCCTCGTGACTGATTTTACCCACTTGGATGGGCGGTATGGTGAACTCGTGGTCAAGGATTTGGCAGCCGTCGACTCCCACAGTAACAGGGTCTAATCACATGTCTTTAACAGACCTTACGGTTGGGAGGAAGTACTAATGCTTAACGCTGGAATGAATCAATCTCTTGGCCACGGGTGCAATTGGAATGATGGTGATGTTCCATATTCAGAGCTGGAAACTGTACTACATCACGAATTATCATCTTCGGTTGCAATCTATTGTTTCGGACCTCAGAAAACAGACTTTATTAGCGGTCTTATTGACCTACGGTTATTAATATTACTCAGCTAAAATGCCCTCAACTCACTGACATAAATCTGCCCGCTATCAGCTGCACGTTAGCATGTCACAAGTCCAAACATGTTTGTGCATTGCGGTCGGCCTATTCATTAGCTCAGTGGCTAAAATTTACACTTTTACTCTGCAGTATGCAAAATACCCGCCTCAGCCTGCATACCATTATTGTTTTCCAGATTTGGGCGTTACTTCGCCGCACCTACTTTTTCAACAAGCAAAGGACAAAGTACGTCTCCATCTACCTGAATGATGACATAGACCCGTAAGTCCTTCAGGTTATGTGGTATTAAATGACACACAGCAGTTCATTCTGGTAACATTCAAGGGTCATTTACCCCAAAAATAAAGTGCAAAAACTTGGCGACTAGCTTCATACCCTGGCAATGTACTGTAGACGGCATATCTGCATCAAGAGTGAGAACACTTAAAACTGGTGGAAACAATTATTCATTTAGAGTAGGTTCAAAATTGTTTTCTAGAATGTAGAAGTACGTAGGTTGCCGAATGAGAAGGGGCAGAAGCATCTGGTAAGGGGATAATAAAAAAAGGTCAGTATGGTAGCAAATAGAAGGATGGTTACAGTGTAGAGGGTGAGAAAGAGTCATGTGTGGAAGAAGATAGAAAGATACTTGAAGAAAGAGACAGATTAGAAGGGGATAGAAGGCGCGGTAAACGTTTACAAAGGAGAATTCTACTTGTTACGCATTTGTCAACGTCCGGTTTAATGGGATTTTGAAGTTTGCTGGGAAAGTCAAAATTCGAGAGTTTGACACTTTTTCGTAACGTAAATCACGAGGGGGTGGATACCGTGTTAGTTACGGTAGCACATTAAAAATGTCTAGTAGAACGCGTCTCTACGGGGTTTACACATGTCAAGTTAAAAAGACATCGCGTCAGTGATAGGAACCAATGGGGAAAAGAATACCAAATTTTAAAGTTTTCGGCCTATTACGAGGCTGCTAAATTTACGGGGAACCAGTCAGGTTAGTTAGGCAAATTAAAGTAAGGGAAATTTTGAACCAAGGAAACTTAACTTTGCGTATTGTCGTAAACGACGCAAGTCTTTCGATTGTCACAGGAGTAGGACGTGCTTGTGCATCGCTCCAGATTTAGGCCTGATTAGCAGACAAAATCACATAATTAGAAATTTTATAAGTGTCGTAGGTGTTAAAGTGTAAACAAATGATATTAAATTGGACATAAATGGTAGTACCAAGTTTCAGACAGCGTAATTTTATTATTCAATAAAAGTAAAAATACAGTTAATACGCTACGTGTGAGAGTGATCCGTGCTACGTTTGTCGCATACACATAAATCTTGTATCAAATTGACGACCAATGACTAAAATAAAAATCACAACAATTTCTCCTGTTTATTAACTCAGCAAAAATAGCATCTACAGTTCATCTTCGCCAAGCCCATCAAACTCATCCCACAGTAATTCCTGAAAATTACGTTTCATGCATACCGAATGAGCGAGTAAGGCGAGCCGGTCAGGTTACACACTCAAGTGTATCTAAGTAAAAAAGATTGGTCACAACTAATGGATTTAGCAAGTGTCTACCTAAACAAAGAAGTAATCAAATTCTGCAAACTGCAATATGAACTAGTAGAGTGGCGCAATAAGTGTTTACAATATAAATCCTTTTGTACACCTCCAAACACAAATGCCATTGATATCGATATATTGTATGCTGAACTAACGCATAGAAAACGTCTTTTCATCGAGTCTTGTCCCAATTACTAAATGCTTACATTTTATATAAGTGTGGAAATGAAAGATTGTATTTTCGATTGTAATAACCTACGTTGTATTTTTTGTTACAATAACCTACATTGTATTCTTTATTGTAATAACCTACATTGTATATTTGATTTAATGACCGAATAGTATCATTATCATCATCATCGTAATCCCATGCACTACAACCCATGCGGGGTCTTGGCCAACTCAAGAAGTCGCCTCCAACCATCTCTATCCTTGGCCTTGATCCTCCAATTTCTGACTCCCAGCCTCTCTGCATCCCTCATCACTTCCTCCATCCATCTGACGTTTAGCCTTCCCACTCGCCTTCTGCCCTCCGGCTTGTCCAAGGTGACTTTCTTACACGGTAGATTATCTTGCATTCGTACTATATGTCCTGCCGATCTGAGCCTGGTTATCCTAACTGTTGTTACCAAGTCAGTCTCATCATACAGACGATACAGCTCCTCATTATATCTTGATCTCCATGTCGCCCCTTCACAGATAGGTCCATAAATTCTTCTTAATATTTTTCTCTCAAAAACTCCAAGACGTAACTCATCTGCCTTACTCAGAACCCAGGTTTCCACCCCAAACATCAGGACTGGTTTTATTAAT
>Ga0268261_10000712_pt1 | contig 21521 bp, 12 predicted proteins | sample TergutNc150P1_FD_190353 | JGI IMG/M metagenome (GOLD analysis project Ga0268261, IMG submission 190353) | Nasutitermes corniger P1 segment gut microbial community from laboratory colony in Florida, USA - Nc150 P1 (SPAdes) (version 2) | ecosystem: Host-associated > Arthropoda: Insects >...
CCCCCCGCCAACTGAATGATGAGTAGTCAGTCTATCAGGTGTGTCAGTGTGGTGTGTAGCGTCTCCCTGAGCACTGAAAAGATCTGTCACAAGAGCTGCAGGACAACGCGATACTTTCCCTCTACAGTTTGTTGTGGGGAAACTGTGTCACATTGCACAGTACGGTGTGACATCACATTAGCAAGCACTGTTACATTGCACAGTACGATGTGCCATTGCATTAACAAACAGTGTCATATTGCGCAGTACGGTGTGCCATCACGTTAGCAAACAGTGTCACATTGCACAGTACGGTGTGCCACTGCATTAGGAAACAGTGTCATATTGTACAGTACGGTGTGCCATCACATTAGCAAACAGTATCACATTGCACAGTATGGTGTGCCATCACATTGCACAGTACGGTGTGTCATTGCATTAGCAAACAGTATCACATTTCACATTACGGTGTGCCATCACATTGTACAATACGGTGTGCCATTACATTAGCAAACAGTATCACATTGCACATTACGGTATGCCATCACATTGCACAGTACGTTGTGCCATCACATTAGCAAAGTGACGTGAGGAAAACCGTCACCGTTTATTTTCTTGCAAAATTGATTAGCTGTAGTGCCACAGCACAGCATTACACTCCAATCGCCGCTTAGACGTCTGTTTTTTTAGCACTGAAGAATATTGTGTTCGTTCCCTTAGAACCAAGAGCACTGCACAACTTAAGATACCAAACTGAAATGACCTGAGCTGCCATTCCGCTACACACACGACAAGAAGAATGACACTCTGTTGCATTTCTTCGGTAACAACACACTGACACAGGTGGCGGACATTTTGAAGGTCTGAGACACAAACACCAGACTGCTGCCTGTGCACTGTACTGGTTGATACAGTTGCTTTGGTGACGGAGGGTGATAGGGGAGCCTGCAACTTTTTGCAGATTTTGCGTTCTCCTTTCTGTCCCTTTCTACTCTCCTTCCCCAGGCTCTCATCTGCACAAACTCCCACTGCCGTCCCCCGAAGGTACGTCGCCGGTGGTTCCGAGACCGGCGACTTTAGTGCAGACGACCTAGGGCGAGATAGATTTTCTCATAAACGTGGAGGATTGTCCCAGACAATCTATTTTGACCAAGAATAAAGACGTATACAGCCGAACTCGGTTATAACTGTATCAAAGGAACCGAATGCACGCATCTAGGCACATTACGTAAACGTTTACGCTATGACATATTTTAAAATTAAATTACAGTTTAAATTTAGAAACAATAAAAATTGCCCTCCTGTAATTGAAGATTTTCATACAGGTTTACGCTAAACGGTACATACACTTAAAATTAAAATTTAGGAAGAACAAAAGTTATAATGTGAAGAGGACCGCTCACCGGTACACTGTCACTTCTCTGTTGTTGAAACCACTTAAGCAGCGCCTCATCGACGTCACTTCTTTCAGGCTTTCGAATTCGCTTTATTCTCGATCCCTTACGTTCAAACGCACCACTAATTTTGGTTTCATTTCCTATTTCTCATATCACTTCAAATTTTCCTTCGACGCTCAAAATCTTCCTTTTTCTCGTCACTGTAGTCATGTTAGCACTCAACCGGTCTGTTGTTAACTGCAGGATTGGAAATGTAGAGAGAAACTTTAGACACAAAGTAAGTTGCAGTAGGGATCTTCGCTCTTCTGGGATGTTACGCAACGTAGAGTGGTACTTACCGACGTTTCGAGACAACCTATCGGTCCCATCCTCAAGGGACAAACAGTGTCAAACAGTAGCTACTTTACCCTTGAAGACTGGGCCGATAGGGTGTCCCGAAACGTCGGTACTTAGCTACCAATATATGCTGTGTAACATCCCAGAAGAGCGCAGCTCTCATTTACAACGTGGCGGAAACCTGAAATAATGAATTACCGTTACTGTTGTCATTTTCAAGGCTTATAATTTATATAGCTACCTGAAACAGTAGAGGGCTTGTTTTCTCAAGGATGGGGAAAGGGTTAAATTCTCAAAATAGCCTAGGTCTTAGAAAATTATATTGGAACGGATGATTGGCAATTTCGTTCTATCCGAGGTAGATGTTCTTGTGAATTTCCCACTAAGCAAGGCAGAAAAATACGTGCCTTAAGGGGAATTAGGTGGTACCACTGATTGTATAACGTTATAAATGAGGTGTCATACTAACCGAGGTGGTTCTAACCAACTCCATCTGCACCTGCTAAAAATTTACAAAAAAAAATGAAATGCCAAATAAATGGCAATTGAAGCATGAGGCACTTCCTTTTGAACTGAAAGCGGGTCATTTGGATCATGACCTGCAATGACCAAACAGTACAGGTGGCGATTCACGAATCCTCGAAGATGACTTGAAGAAACCAAGAACTCAAGTCTGGCTAGACAAAGACCTCCCTTTTTCATGATCTCTTCATAGCAAGTGAGCAAGCATCCTCAGAATTCCTTGTCTAACGTTTCTGCTAGCTGCTCTTTCGAATCGGTGTCATCGGACACCTTGACGCTAAATGAGTCCGAGCCCCTCTGTCCATTTCATAACCGTCATGTTCCTTTTCTCAGGTTCATGTTCCTGAGCTTCTTCCAGGGCGCTTTGCTTTCGAATTTTAACAGGATCTGCGAGTAAGAGCTCCTGACGAAGGGATCTCAGCAACTCCAAGACAATTGCAGCGTCGTAAGCACGAATTTGCAAGCTTGGCTTAATGTTTTGGACCTGTCTGCAAAAGACGTCAGTGCTGACCAACGTAATATGGGGCAAATCGTTCTAAAGGCTGTGCATTACGTATATAGCAGAGCTGTGGCTGTTACTGTGGTAAAATAAATGTGCCTCGTGTTGTGCGAAGGGAATTATGTCGGTGTTGTAGGATCCGTGGTCGTAGAGCGGTGTGAGAGTACCCCTTTGATTGAAGGTTGGTGTAGTCATTACTTTTCAGTAGTTCTAAATGCCCGAGGGTTGACAGTCATTTGTGATATGAAAATAGTGAAGACGAATATCAGGGTTGAAGATTGAAGGTCATTCTACCAGGCGAGTAAAAATAAACCAGTATGGCTCACATTCGTCATGACTTGCTAGAATTGACATGTAGAAGAGAGGAGTAGGGAAGTGTCGGCAGAGTACATATTGATTGGTAAGGGTGCTGTAGGCAGGTGTTCGTCAGTATTTGAAGTGCAATAGCGGAAGGCAGGCATAACTTCACGTCAGTAAAGGAATTTGCTTATAAAGTCAAATCCGAAGGTACGTAGTAAAAATGGCAGCCGAATATTTTATGGGTGTTGAGGTTATGTTGATTTGCCAGTATCACGGTGTTAAAATTGTTAAATTCTATCTTTACGCAGGTGCAATACCATGAAAGCTTATATAAGCACCTTTAGAGGTAAAACTGAACGAATTCTTGAGCTCGTTTTAGTTGGGGGTCAGCATTAGGTTTTGATTAGTTTGCTTCTTCGGAAATTGCCACCAGTACCCCTTGGATAGGTTGTTGAGTGCACCCCAGAACTAGTCTGGAGATGGTTCTAAACAGAAATTTTTTTGAATAATGTAATTATATTTGTGATTTGATTTTGATAACATGGTTTTTAAAATCAAACGTGAATTTATATAGCCCCAAGGTCAGCACTCCCTGCCAAAGAACATCCCTAGATATGTGCCTGCTACATGCACACATGTGAAGTGGTTTTATGTGTGGTATTGAGCTGTAACCTTTCATGAGTGAGACAAATATGTAAGTTATGGTTAAAGTATGGTGTGGTGTAGCTGTCACAAAAGCAGCACATTAGGTTGTGGTAAATTAGTTTCTGCTGTTTTTGTTAAACACCTGTACTTCTTCAAATGTTTTGGACAAGTGCTTAGCTTCCTGCTTGATGTGTGGGAGATCCAGGGTTAAAATGTCAGTCTGGGGAGAGGCTGTTGTCACTGGCATTTTTCATAGTTTTCCACAGACCCAACAGGCAAGTTAGGCCATCCTTGCTTTCTGCCAGTCCAGTAGACACTAATCATCTTGCCATTTAATGCTGTATAATGTGAGCCCCTGACAGTATTTTTTTTGGTCTCATTTTTTTAATTTTTTTTTTATGAAGGTCTCTTTTTTTATTGCGTTACGGAGTAAGTACAGAAGCAGTGCTGACACAATATTTTACACTAATCTTATGTAGGGTTTTGGCATAATGTGGGGCGGGGATAGCATAGTCGGTATAGCAACTTGCTACGGGCTGGAATGTCTGGGGATCGAATCCCGGTGGTGGCAAGATTTTCTGTGCCCATCCAGACCGTCCCTGGAGCCCACCCAGCCTCCTGTACAATGAGTTCCAGGTCTCTTTCGCAGGATAAAGCAGCTGGGGCATGGCGTTGACCACCCACCCCCATCTAGCGCCAAAGTTAAAGAAAGAGTAGAGCTATACCTGTACTCCCCCTCTGGGTCTTCATGGCCTGTTCTAGGGTGAACTTCACTCTTACCTTTGGCATAGTGTTATATTTATATTTATAATGTTGGACATTAGTCTCCAACCTGTGGCCCACAGCCACATTTGTAAGTTGTGTATATACTTAAAAATCATATGATCATTTAAGTGTGTGGGTATACCATTTATTGTCATTTTTTCATGGGCATTCCGTGAACCAGCCCTCAATAACGGTTGTGCCTCTTTGCCATAAAAATGTTGGAGATCTTTGGTGTAGTGTCTTTTTAAAAGACTTTGTGTTACATTGAACAGCCGTTCCCAGCCTGTTTTAGTATGAGGCTTTGTGAATATTAACGTGTAGGTTTCAGGCACCAGTCGTTCATTTGGGAAGAGGTAACAGCTCCCTCTTTGGGAAATGGCAATGTAGAGGATGATTATAAGTATTGTTTTTCATATAAGATGAAGTTTTCATTTAATTGCATGCAGTTGAGTATGTTTTGATTCCTAGCATGGAAACCTTTAACTGACTCAGGCTGAGCATGTTTGTTATAAACCAAACAAATGTCATTGCAGTAATCAGTTACAATTAACTTAGTTGTCCTGGAGTTTTCACTAATGCTGGTTAGTGGTTATTAAATGCACAGAGAGAAACAGGTGTTTTTGTTTTCTCTAGGACATAATTTTGTGCCCTTGTATAAAATTAAGCAAGGGGTGTTTATATCACAATGCTGGTTCCAGGACTGCAATTGTTTGGAGCTGCATTTTGCGCTCTGCGACTCCTGTCCACACGTACAGCTCCAGTCATGGTGAGTCTCACACCGTTACATACTGTATACAAAACACTTGCTGCCGCTATGCTGTGAATTTGTACTGTTACAGAAATTTGAATGCTTGAAATTATAGATTTGTGGCATGTAAAAGTAATGTTTATCCAGAAATTTAAATTAAGATATACAGAACTATAATTTTGCCTGTTTTTTTGTATGGGTGTGGAACTTGGTCACTCACATTAAGGGTGTTTGAGAATAGGGTGTTCAGGAGAATATTTGGGCATAAGAGGGACAAGGTGACTAGGGAGTGGAGAAAACTACATAATGAGGAGTGTAATGCTCACCCCATATTGTTCAGGTGATAAAATCAAGAAGAATGAGATGGGCGGTTCGTGTAGCCCTTATGAGGGAGAGGAGAGGCGGATACAGGGTTTTGGTTGGAAAACCTGAGGGTAAGAGACCACTTGGGAGACCCAGACATAGATGGGAGGATAATACTAAGATGGATCTTAAGGAAGTGGGATGTGGGGGTATGGACTGGATTGAGCTGGCTCAGGATAGGGACAGTTGGCATACACTTGTGAATGTGGCAATGAACCTTTGGGTTCCATAAAATGCGGGGAATTTCTTGACTAGCTGAGAACTGGTCAGCTTCTTAAAAAGGACTCCACTCCATGGAGTAAGTAAATAAGTAAAAGTAATGTTTAAAGATCATGATGAATAACAGATACTTTAAAAGCAGAATAGAATTTAATTGCTCTTGAGTCCAGTATTGTAAATCAAATTTTCTTACGTAAGGAAAAGCAAAGAGTTACTGCAATATTTACGTTTGTGGCTCTTATTATCTGGCTTACTAGCATCTCCTGATGTGTAGTTTAAGTTTTGCTTTTGTTTTGATGTTTAGCGTTCAATCCGTTTCAGGCAACAACTCCAGAAGCCTGGAAAAATGCTTCATCCATCTATGAGTTCACTGTAAAAGATATAAATGGGCAAGATGTGTCTCTGGAGAAATACAGGTACATTATGATTCACTGCAGGCTTGTATGTATGCACTAATTCAAACTCAGGGCCTGTCACTTGACACAGCTGTGACCTAGTTCTGAACAAGTCCCACAGCCCTTTTGCATAAACCCAGTCTTAATGGTTCTTGTCCTCCCCACTTTGCCTTCCAAGGTCATTTTCCAGGACTTTTGCACCCAGGTGTTGTCATTACCATTCAGTCCCGAGTGCCATGTATAAACCATGAAGTTCCTTCTTATGTAATTGTTTGTTTTCTTCACCTCTCTATGGTCATGATATTTTCAAGAGAGCTTTGTTTTGTATCAATTTTGATGTGATAACAACTGGCATAGTTATTGTTGTATAAAACATTATCATTGATGTTTTGTGTAGTAGTGTGGACAGATGCTTTTGAACTGAATAACACCAGTTGTTTGCAGAAACTTTTCTTTTGAACCTTGAAAGTCTTTGCAGCTTGCCGTAGGAGCTACCTGTGAGCCCCTTCATTCACATCCCCACTACCTGTGTTTGTAAGATGCCTTCTAATAATGCTTTCTTCATGAGTTCTTGTCTTCTTTTGGTATGCATGTATTTTCCTTGACATTTGCAATTGAATATGTTTATTTACCACCTATATTGATGTCTTGATCATGGTAACTTTCATGACCTAACTACTGTTTTTCTTCCAGTTTCCAGAATTAATACCTAAGTCATCAATCATCTGCCTATAGATAATGAAATTTTGTAACATTTTCATCATTATGCCTGATTATAGTACAAATTGGAAAGTTAATGTAATTGTTCCAGAGGACATGTGGCCATTATTGTGAATGTAGCCTCAAAGTGTGGCTTCACTGCTACCAATTACAAGGAACTGGCAGAGTTGCATGATGAGTATGCTGAATCGAAAGGTCTCAGGATATTGGCTTTCCCTTGCAACCAGTTTAATGGCCAGGTAAGGCTGACTAGAGTGACACCAATACTCCATAACAACAGAATACTTGAGCTAAAGGAGACACTACACTCAGTTCAATTAAACAGTAGACACGAGTGTTGTGGGTTTAAGTCATCCAATCTACATTACACACCTTTTGTCCGTCTAGACCAATAGCAAACCAAGAATGTGCAGGGAGAGCTGGAATGATAGCCAAAATACAAGGTATGATTTGTGGGAGAGGGGAAAGGCACACAGAAGTGAGATGGATGGGGGAAAACTGTGTTCTTTCTTCCCATGACCCAACTTTTCTTATGATACATAATTTTCAGCAGGCAAGTTAGTTGTTATCTAGTATAAACTAATATAAAGTCAACTGTAGGAGAAAATGTGACATGTATATGGTATTTAAATTTCACCTATCACTTCTGAATAAATGTAACTAATGAAACAAGCCAACATTGATTTTGTTCTGATAGGCAGAGTGTATTATCGTGATGATAGTCTGTGGGGTATGTTGCAGGAACCTGGAACCCCTGAAGAAATAGTGTGCTTTGCCAAGTCTAAGAACGCCAAGTTTGATATGTTTGAAAAGATTGATGTCAATGGTAAAAATGCACATCCACTATGGAAGTACTTGAAGTACAAGCAAGGAGGAACTCTGGGAGAGTAAGTCACTTTCAGTATTAGATATTTCTTAAATATCAAAAGTACATACACACCGTGATTGTGATCATTCATCAAACCAGAAGTACCTAACATTGTGATTGTGATCATGCATCAAACAAAAGTACATACACACTGTGATTGTGATCATTCATCAAACCAGAAGTACATACACATTGTGATTGTAATCATGCATCAATACAGTTTTGCAATTCATTTCTGCACAGAGCTAGTTGTTTTGACATATTCAGTTATTCACTAAAAGACTTTTCATTGACTTTCTATTTTATCTGTCATGTGATTTCTGAATAAGTTATATAGGGTATACAAGATTGGTCTAAAAAGTAATGAGACCAAACGCATGGCTCGACAACTGGCGATACTGTGGCCATGCTTCAGACACCAGCCAAGACGTACATTCTTACTTGATGTTCAGTGCAATTTTCAACTCGATAGCTTTAACACGTCTGACCTGACAGTGAGTTGTGTAATTGTGTGTAGTAGTGATGCATTATGAAAATGGAGAAATGAAATCTCGAGCAGCATTACGTGATCAAATTTTGCATCAAACTTAACGAAAATGCAACTGAAACTTACGAAAAATTGTGGAGAGCATGCTGTATCAAGGGCACAGGTTTTTAGGTGGTATAAAGCATTTTTGGATGGCCAGGATAGTGTGGAAGATGAACCTTGTTCTGGAAGACCTTGCACGTCAAAAACAGACGAAAATGTGACCAAAGTGAGGGCTCTTGTGAGAACTGATCAACGTTTGACAGTCAGAATGATCGGTATTATAATGAGGTCCTTGAACAACTCAGGAAAAGGGTTCATTGTGTCTGGCCAGAGATTGCAGACACATGGATGCTGCATCACAACAACGCTCCCTGTCACACTGCCATCTTCGTGAACGAATTTTTGACCAAAAAGGGTATTCCAGTGGTTCCGCAGCCCCCATACTCGCCTGATCTGAGTCCATGTGACATTCCTTTTCCCAAAACTCAAATTCCACCTCAAAGGTCGTCATTTTGGAACTGTGGACAACATCCAAAAGGTCGTTACAGAGCAGCTGAGACCACTTCCACATGAAGACTTCCAGCACTGCTACTGGGAGTGGGAGCAATGTCTCCGGCGGTGTGTGGCTTCCCAAGGGGGTAATGTTGATTTGTAGTTCAGTTGTTAATAAAAAATTTTATAGCACTAGTCTCATTACTTTTTAGACACACCTTGCATATACTTTAACTACTTATGTAGCACTCATCACTTCATGGACTGTATTGTGTAGTAACACAAAGTGCAGCACTTGTGGCTTGTCCCGTGTGATGTGAGTGAGGTTGCGCAGTCTGTAGTTCACTGTGTTGCGGTGAATTTTAAATTTCTACATACCACATTTAAAGAAGGTGCTGGAGATGTCCTCGTACATGGCATGTTAAAGTTCTGCTGGTGAAACTGAGGATGTTATGCTGAATGCTTTTATATTCTTCAGATAGTCTCTCGTACAAAGATTATTACTTTACAGTTTATTCTTTAACTTACAGCAGTAAAGTCACGCAGATTTAGCTCAGATAAGGAGGCTGCATTCCATATCCTCTTCTTACTATTCTGTCAGCAAAAATACTGTAAACAAGCCTTACTGTTTGTGGTGTTCAGAAAATTGTCAGAGAATATGTGTAAAATATCAGTGTGAATTTATGGTCTCAGAAAAAAATAATGGGCTTGGTAATGATATTTGCATGTATATCACACGACACACCAACCTTTACGTCATGTTATTGCACTTTGTGTATCTGCTGGGAGTTTTCTATAGTTCAGTACCTGTTCTGGGATTTCATATATCCAATGAGATGGAACCAAGCTTCAACACTAAACAGAACAGGCGTGGGGTTTGTGTCGCCATCATGTTCCTGAAGACTGAACAACTGTGCAGGCATAACAACTTGTGTGTGCTATGTCGGCTGTGTGGCTCGTGATGCAAAAAATAGTGACAAACCAAATTTGCTGTATAACTAAGGAGCCTGTATTGAGTGAGGTTCAAGGTCCACATAGTTGTGACACCTGGAATGTAACAACATATAGTTTGGCAAACAGATACCCAACATTTTAGAGGAACCTGCTGCCTCCACTTTCAGGGTAGAAGGATGATAAACATATAGGTCTTAAAGGTAGAGACAGTCAGTTCCTCTGGAACAATGGTGCCCATTCACCAGACTTCACAGTGTAACATTCCTAACTACATAATATACTGACTATTTCCATATTTGCAAGATGCCCTAGGTATGGTGTGAGTGTTGCAGGCCATAGAACCTGTGTCCTGTCAGCTACCTGGTACCACTAGAAGAACAAGTAAATTGTTTTGAATGTGTTTGGGACTGCTGTGGATGTTCCTTGTGTTTCATAGTCCAGTGGGCTCATGTTAGGACCTCTGATATGTGATTTTCATTTGCAGTTTCATCAAATGGAACTTCACCAAGTTCATCATTGACAAGGATGGGCAGCCCGTAGAAAGGCATGGTCCCAATGTTGATCCCAGTGTGAGTGTATTACATTTCTTTGCTACTTCAGTGTAGTCATAAGTGGTTGAATTAGTGCAGATAAATGGTGGCATCAGGTTTTAAACACTGTTGGCCAAATTGACAGGATCTGCATTGACAGCAGCAAGAGTTTGTAGTACCACGTAAACTTCTACAAAATGAATCTTGAATCAGGTATTGTGCCTACAAAAAAATGACAGTACTCACGAAGATCTTTTCTGCGATTTGTCATAAATTTTATGTTTGTAATGTATTGCATATCATTTTACAGAAACTGGTGTCCAGCTTGGAGAAGTACTGGTAATGTCCTTGAAGGTAAATGATGCTGGACTTTTGTCTTGAAAGTTGTGGCAGGGAATTTGCTGGTGATCCCCTATCATAGTTGCTCCAGCGAGGTGAAGTCTTATGGTATCTAAGTAGATTAATCTGTTCAGTGCGTGGATTTTTATCTTGTAATGCTGCAGTCTAGATTAGATAAGACTCGTATTTATCTTTTTATTACTTAATGCATTCTTGAGATAAAAACATTATTTTGCAAATTAAATATCACAGGCAGAGCAAAGGACTGTTTCTGTAATTTAGTGTGTCATAATTTTCATTCCACTGTCTGACTGACTTTGATATGTCTTGCTGTCTTGAACCCCAGACCAAGCAACACACTGGTTGTGTGTAATTCCCTTCACAGTTAATGTATTGCCTTCTGACTGTATTTAGCAGAGAATAGTAGCTGTACCATTGCAGACATAATAAAATATAATGAATATGTCATAAATGGAATTCTGAAACCTGTGTCATTTGTGAAGTAGAGTCTTCCCTTCATGTGTTAGTGCTAGAGCACAGGGGAGGCATTACTTTTTCACAAGGCTATGCCAGGAGGGCTTAACTTTTGATCTCGGCACTGGATTTCAAAGGATTTATTACCTATTTATATATATGTTGTGATTTTTCACTGCATGCTGGTCTCAAAACATGACCATATACTTAGTTTTCTTATCATTTAGTTATAAACCAATCTCATTAATAATGAATACTGAAGCTTCTGTGTTTTCCTTTATAGTATGTATGCTTGCACGCAATACGTTAAGATAATCATCATAAACCAGCAGCAGATATGTACTGTCTAATTTCAAGCCCTCCTGGTCTGCCTAAACCATCCTAATGGCACGTTCTAAAGCAAAGTTGAAAAGCAATGGCAATAACACATCTCCTTGTTTCAAACCATTCTTACAGGAAACATGTAGACATATCTTTTTACACCTAGACTCTGCTATAGGTTTCATTTAGACACATTATTAGCCTTACCTTTTCATGGGGATACCAAACTCAATGAGAATATTATACAAGACCTCCCACCTAACTGAATCATAGGCTTCCTTGAATTCTATGCACTGCCTCATTGTATTCCCTTCTTTTCTCAAGTATCTGACAAATCCAGAATAAATGATCAGTAATTGACCCATTTCATTGAAACCCACAATGACGATCCCCAATAATTTCCTCTTGTGTAGACAGCAGATAAAATACACTTTTATATATTTATGGCTTGCCTGAACAAATCCTTGCAAAATACAGTCAAACCCTGATATAGCACCACCCTCACAAGCACCCATGGAAGTCTGTAAACAGAAATCCCCTATTATGTACGAAGGTGTATAAAAAGTTTTGAGACTAGTTCCATAGACTGCCAACCGATGGCAGTACGTGAATGCATGCTCTGTGATTGGGAGGAGGGAATGTCGCCACTCAGCATGCCGAGTGGCGTCGCTGTGTAAACATTGGAAGTTGCACAACACGAGTGTTTGTCACCATGTGTGCCTTCACATTTGCGATTTCAGCATGGACATGAAACTGGAGCAGAGAGCAAACATCAAATTCTGCGTGAAACTCGGCAAATCTGGAGCGGAGACTTTTGAAATGATACGACATGCGTATGGAAATGAGGCCACGAGTCGTGCGAGGTGTTGCAAGTGGCACGCGCGCTTCAAGAGAGGCAGAACATCACTCGAAGACGACGAGAGGTCAGGGCGATCTTCCATGAGCTCAACACCTAAAAATGTGGAAACAATTCAGCGGCTTGTACACGAGGATCATCGGAGAACCATTAAGGACGTTGCTGCAATTGTTAATGTGTCATACGGAACAGTGCAGACAATTCTCACGTGTAATTTGAACATGCACGACGTTGCTGCAAAGTTCGTGCCCAGGCTTCTGACCCCCAAACAGAAAGAGTACCGTGTTGCAATTTTTCAAGAGCTTTGTCAGCGTGCCCTGGATGACCCATCCTTCATGTCGAGGTTCATCACTGGGGATGAGAGTTGGGTCTACAGGTATGATCCCAAGACTAAACAAGAGTCTTCACAATGGAAGAGCCCAGGATCCCCAAGACCGAAGAAGGTGAGGCAGAACCGCAGCGCGACCAAGAGCATGCTCATCGTGTTTTTCAACATTTGAGGGATTGTGCACCATGAATTTGCCCCCCGAAGGCTAGACCGTGAACGCCAAGTTCTGCTGCAATGTTCTTCGCTGTCTGAGGGAGGACATTTGGCGAAAAACGACCTAAACTGTGGCGCGCGGGCAATTGGCTGCTCCATGATGACAATGCACCCTCTCACCTAGCTCTCGTAACGCGTGAGTTTCATATAATAATAATATTTATTAACTGCTATTGGGTTATCACCCGGTGGCAGTGCTTACTTTACGTGTCTACAAATATGAAAATGGTTAGAACAAACATGAAGATGGTTAATACCAAATTTAAGACGGGAGGGCTACATGAGAAGCATGTAGTGGCAACTTGGAATCTTGGGAAACATCTCAGCATTTGCTTATAGACACAGGGAAACCAAGAAAAACCTGTGTCGAGATAATAACCTGTCTCGCCCACAACAGCATTATCACACTTCCGCATCCACTTTACCCACCAGATTTGGCCCCTTGCAGCTTCTTCTTCCCGAAGATGAAGCTGCAGCTAAAGGGTTGCCGCTTTGACAGAGTGGAGGAGATCCAGCGGGAATCGCAGAATGTTCTTGGTATGCTTCGAGAACAGGACTACCAGCACGCATTCCAGCAGTGGCAACAGCACTGGGATCGATGTGTCGCTGCACAAAGGGACTATTTTGAAGGGGATCCTGCCCAATCTTAAATCAAGTAAATACATTCTAGTCTATAGGTCCAGTCTCGGAACTTTTTGATGCACCCTTGTAGTATTTCAATGTTCTGCCACCATCAACATATTGCTACCCTTTATGTACCACCACAAATTGGGGTTAACAAGTAGTGGCACTGTACTGTAAATATTATTCATGTGGTGACACAAAGATGAATTATAGTTGGATGGACTGAAAATTAACCATCTGAAAACACAAACTATGCATATCTGCAACACAAAAATCAAACAGAAGGGTCATAAATTTATCTTTACAGTACTATTACAATACACAACATACATTGCTGTAATTTTTACTTATGTTTATCACATTATTTCAATCCTGCAGTTCTAGTATACAAGATCTCTGTTACCAAACACCAATCTGCTGCTTCCTTTGGAATTTTTGTAGTCAAACTGCCATACATTTGCAACAGTATAAACCAGTGCTTATCTGAAACATGTTCCTATATGTCAAAATGTCCAGCAGGCATATCATACCTCTGAACACTGCTGTATTGCACCATGCACCAAACGTCAGCAGCTCTACTAAACTTACAGTGTCAAGTGTTACAAAATTTCCACCTTAAAGAAACTGCTGTTCATCACAGCTTGTGACATTGGCATTGCATTTTTTTCCTACATTTAATGACCTTAAAAGAATACAAATATAAATATGTTAGATAAGAAGCACAGCTGACTAGAAAAGGGCAGTACTGAATGATTCATAGTGGTGAATTCTTATCCATCAGCAGAATGTGACTATAAAATACAGCAATCCAATTTTTATTTCAATTTTCCTTCAAATAATGGCAATAGAATTACTCTATTCAAACAGTGGCAACCAAACGAAAACATTCACACACTGACAACTGGATGACAGCAACCAAATACAGCTACTTGATTAATGGTAACAAAATAGTTACCAAAAATAAGTAATCTGTTATTTTTAGATGATACAAAACACATGCATTTATCAGTCCTACAACACTTCAGCATATACAGTTCTGCACAGAAAAGTCAGCGCAGTGTGCTAAGATGACTACTAGAATAAATGGGCAAAAGACATGCATATTAAGGACAGATGAAAAGTATGATGCCAAATGGCATCACTGGGCTGGAAAGGGTTAAATATAATGATTTGCACTTCGAAAATTCCACGACAGCAGGAAAAAACATTTGAGCAAATATATTCGAAATTCTACAAAACCAAAGCACTCGCCTCTTAGGGCTGGCGCACATGGGCGGTTTTTTACCGCAGCGTCCGATTATTTCTTGGCTGTGTGCATGGACAGTGAAAAAAACACTGTGCTCACATTTTCCTTATGATCTGGTGCAGTCAGTGTGTGCGCTACACAAGCATGAGGCATTTGCTCTGTCACAACATGTTTTACGACCATACTCTAGCAGAAATTTGGATGTTGTCAAACATATATATGTAAAATTACAGATTAACTCGGGCAAGAGTGATGGAATGTGCATTTGGCCTAGTGTGTAATAAATGGAGAATTTTTCACCCTGCGATTGACATTTGCCTAGATTTCTGCAATGTAATAGTTAAAACTTGTTGCATACTACACAACTTCATTTGTCAGAGAGACGGCATTCATTTACAGGATACTTCATACGAATGTTCCCTCGAGAGTATAAAGGCTGTTGGCAATAGAGGTAATGTTACAGGAACGGATATGGGGAGGAGCACTCAGGACACAGGAATGTCTCTCCGCTGGGGAGCCTGGCAGGGGGCTTATGTGTAGAAGAAGACTCTGGAGACGGGCACCTCTGTCTATAGGGGCCCTGTTGGGATGCATGGGGGGGAGTCCGTCCACTGGGAACTCTGAGGGATAGTGGAAGGAGGGCTCTGGAAACAGAGCATCTCTCTCTATGGTCGCTTCTGTGGGGGGAACCTGGAGGGGGGCTCCTTAACTGGGGACCCTGAAGATTGTGTAGAAAAGGCTCTGGAGACGGGCATCTCTCTCCATAGGGGCCCCACTGGGGAACCTGGAAGGGGGCTCATTTACCAGGTTCTTTGAGAGATGGATGAAGGGGGCTCTAAGGGTGGAGTGTCTCTCTCTGAGGGAGCTCTGTGAGGGGGAACCTGGAGGAGGGACTTCATTACTGGGGAACCTGGAAGATACGTAGAAAAGGATCTGGAGACGGGCATCTCTTTCAATAGGGGCCCCGCAGGGGAACCTGGAAGGGGGCTCGTATACCGCGAACGTTGAAAGATGAATGAAGGAGGGCTCTAGGAATGGGGCATCTCTCTCTCTCTCTCTCAAAAAGCTCTGTGAGGGGAACCTAGAGGCGGGGCTCCTTTACTGGTGACACCAAAAGATATGCTAAGTAAGGCTCTGAAAATGGACGTCTGTTTTTATAGGGGCCCCACTTTCGGGGAACGTGGAGGGACGCTTTCCTAGGGCCTTTGAGAGAAGGGATAAATTTTTTTTTATTTAGGGGAGTTTTTATGAGGAAATTGAGAGATATGTAAAAACCTGGAGGGGTTCGTTTACTGGGATTTTGAGAGAAAAAGAGACTGCATATCTGGGTTCCTCTTCCGTGGACCCAGAGGACATTAAAAGTTAAGTCTTTAGCAAGGAACAGGGCTACACTGAGTAAATAACAGATTATGGGGCACAAATGGCCCGTTATATAAGGCCTAGGTGCATCGGGACCGTTAGGGCTCGAACCCAAATGCTAATCAATCAACTGTACAGTGGCGTCCTTTTCTGCACCTCAGTTAGTAATCTCTCACTGTCACAAATCTTGAAGCCTAGATCCATGATGTGTGCACTTGCTTGGAACGGCAGACGAAGACTGGTGGCCGTGCGGTTGTTTTGCCGCTTGTGCGCGCAAGCATGTTCTTTTGTGTTCCATTGTACCGCCAACCGCTGTGCGGCCACCGCACCGCCCAGAAAATGAAGCATGTTGCATTTGGAAAAACGCTGCGGTGAAACAACCGTCCGTGCGCTCGCTTCCAATTAAAACAAAACGTTTCATCGCAACAGTAAAAAAATCCGCTGCGGTTCTAACCGCTCGTGCGCTCTAGGCCTTATACTAGATAATCTTTGCTTACCTCCACTTTCAACACAAACTGGGCGGAACTTTTCAACCACATGCGTAATCTGTGACCACAGACATCCGAACCAACTGCTGGCAAACATGGTTACTCGTATATGATATGATTTGTATGGATAACTAACACATCAAACACAGTCAGAATTTTGACGTTGTATCTGCCGTGCATCATGTTCCGTCACTTTTTATTGGTTAAAAAGTGACACATTCAATACGTTAAATGCTTTTCCATTGCAACAATTCTTACGCGAACGTGCTGCAAGGGTACGTTTGTACATGCACAGCTTGTCTTAATTGTTCAAAATTTTTTGTTTTCCATTTCAGTACATTGTAATTTCCACTGCCATCTATACTGGCACTGGCGTTTGTTTACTTGTCATCCCACAAAATCTGTCTATGTTACACGCACTACTGCCACGAATTCTGTCGAAAAGGTATCAAAGGGAAATTTATTGAATTTTAATTTCAATAAGGGACAAATTGTGTGGTCGAATTGCTGACTACACTGAGTTCAAAAGTTGACATTCGCGAAGCGCGTACGAATGTGAGTGTGTGGTTGTTATTTGCTTCTAAGTGTTGTGTGATAAGAGGAGTTAGTAGTGTGGAAAATGGATGATGAAGCGGAAACATACAAACTGTGGAGAATAAGAAAAACAGTAATGCAGGTATTACAGTGTACATAGTGTGGCTGTATATGAATGTAACTGGGTTTTGATGGGCTTCAAACAAAAGCAGCGTAAGCTAGCCGTTTTAATCGTGAAATTGTGTTACGGGTTCCCATGGCTATTATGTTCATACGTACTATCTCATGATAGTACCTATGAACGTAAACTACAAAATACTCTTCATCAGCGATATAGTCATCTGTGTGAGTCTTGGCAGTGTGTTCCTAAGTTATGTATTTATTCTTCAAATGTGTGCATGAATTTTTCTGTCATATCAGATCTTTTGCCAGTATGTTACTCTCAGAGATTTTGTATCTAACGTCGGCATAGTTTATTTACCGTTTGTTACCGGAATGTTTGCAGTTATTTTCACCAATTCTTCTAAAGACTGTGTGTGTGTGTTTAATAGAAGATTATGAGTATGGGAGCCAGAATAGCTTGGACTGTATTGATACTGGGCCAAGAATTGTATTACTGAAGATTCGGTTTTCGATTCCGGGCAGGGGCAAGAGGTTTTTCTCGTTAGGGTGTTCATATGAGCTCTGCAGGCTACCCATCTTCCTGTGCAGTTGGTACTAGAGGTTCTTTACCTGTGAATACATCTGTGGGGCGTGAAAGAGACTACATCCATCTAGTGCCAAAGTTAAGTATGCATGGAGCTATACCACTGTACTGCCATACGCCTTAGTGGTGTGGACATTAAGCACAAGGATAACTTTGCCCCTTACCAAGCTTATATGATCATAATGTATGTGTGTGTTTTTATTATGCTATTCCTGTCACGTTATGAAATTTATTGTATGTGTGTTGTCAACAGTGATAGTAACATGAAGTGATGTCATAGTTGCCTGCATAGATACAAACCCAAAAGCAAGCCTTGTTTTCATGACACTCTAACCTTAGTGAATTTTATTGTCTGCTTAGAGTACATACACTGGCAACTGTAACTTACTGAGCCTGTCGGTTCCAGGTTCAATCCCGAAACTGGTGCTCCTAAGGTGTAAAGATTTTATTTAAAACTTTATTGAAATTTTTCTCATAAATATGTATCATGACAAGTCTACATCCCCTCTGCTTACTCCACGATTTCCCCTCAGGCCACCAGGTCAGCAGTGCGTGTTGTTGGAGTTGTGTGACAAAGCAGAAAGATTTTGTGACTGAGATGGATTCTGGCTGGCTAATGGAAGTGTATGTGTGAGAGACGCAATGCAACTTAGCCATGTGGGTTCAGTACATTTATGAGGTGATGACTGGCTTATACAGGTCTCAGCTGGAGTTTGGCCACACGTGATTTATAAAATTCTTTTGACCCTGAATATGGTTATTCATGTAATTGATTGTCAGTTTCAAAGACTGAGGCCATAGAGTCAAATGTGTGCCAATTGAAAAAGCTGCAACAGTTTATTGAGACCTATGTCATAGTGTTGTTTTGTTTTCTGCTGGCAGGAGCATATTGTTCATGTATTAATTGCATTCTAAGCTTACCGCTTAGGTTTCTACTTAACATCAAGGAAACTGTGTTTTTAAACCAATGATTCATGAGGAATAAAAATGTATAATGCAATTGTACTTCGTAATATTTGAACATTTCAGTGATCAATAGACAAATGAGGTAATTGGATAGTTGGTTCATCAGCACCTAACTCAAGGGCCTGTCCTCTCAGTCACCTCCTAGTCCCTCTGTAAATAATCCTTGAGAAGTGGAGGTCAGCTGCCACTCATTTGTGAGGAGAAGAAGTGGAGCTGTTCCCAGCTGGGCAAGATGAAGAAGGACGGGTACAGTACATATCTGTGACTTGTGTTGGCAGCCATGATATATCATGATGAGACTTCTGTAAGATGATGGATGAAAGGAAAATAGGAATTAATGCATGTATTGTGATTACATTTGCACATTTATTTGCACATATGGCTTTGGTTAAAGAAATTGTAGTATTTCAGTGTGTTTGTGAATGAAAAATTGTGAAGAGTTGAGCATCAGAATAGAAATGTTTGGTGCCATTCTTCAGCAGTAATTGTAACGATAAACTTGTCCCTGTGCGTGCTGTCAAGGCACATGGGGGAGTAACCGTATAGCTCCACTCATTCTTAAGCTTGATGCTAGATGGAGTGTGTGTTCAGCTTCATGCCTCAGCTGCTTTCTGCAGGATTAAGAGCCCTGAGTTTCCATTGAATAGGAAGTTGGGTGAGCTCTGAGCTGGTGTGGATGTTCTGGACAAGAATAATCCCTTAACACTGCCAGAAATTGAACTGCACTTCCTCAGTTTTCCAACCTGTATCCTAATGACTATACCAGCTGAGCTGTTCTGGAATTTGTTGTGCTGTAGTGCACAAGTGAATACGCAGTCCACTTATCTTTTGTTTTCACGTTTTACATCTTTGAATTGACTGGCTGATGTAATTTTTGTAGAAGCAGAATAACAATTGAAGGTTATGCACTTTCTGTTGAAAGTAAACTTTTGTCCATGTTTGGAGCTCAAAATTTGCTTTCAGTTCTGTGTGTATCTTCATGTATAAGTGTTTTAATGAATTCTTCACAAGCTAGGATACTGATTTCTATTAGCATTGTCTCCTGCATGTGTAAAGCGTATTAAACAATTTCTTTTGTTACAGTTATGCCATGATCGAGGTTATTTGGTGACACAGGATGAATTGGACCAGACGCTGGAACAGTTTAAAGAACAATTTGGTGATAAACCCAGGTGTGACATATAACTGCCTCACTGACTGTTAACAAGAATATTAAAATTGTTGTAAACAGAACTTAGGAACTTGCAGGATAGTCAGAGTTTGTCTTGCACAGACCTAATGTGGTTTGGTGGGTAGCACTCCTTTGTGCTAGGGAGATTCTGCTTTCAAACCCTGGTGCAACATGTTTTGTTCAGTGCCTTCAGGCAAATGCCAGTGTTGTACAATTTTCACAGATGACATCCTTTTGTGTTTTGTAACTTAATTATTGTTAAAGGATAATTCAGCCAGCAAAACTCTTTTCATTACAAAAACAACATTGCTTTCTACAGTAGATCACCATATGTTTTGACCTAGAAGGTCATCAGGCAGAAGCTATGCAGAATGTAAAAGAAAGGCAGTGGACGTTTATTTTATGAAAGATATCTCTTCATTGCCAATTTTTCTGTTTTTGTGGTTAGTAAAGGTATGTAAAAATCCATTAACATTGCTTGAAATGTTGTAATATAATTGTCTCTAACTCAGATAGTTTTGTTGTTATAAAACCAAGTTGTGTGTGAAGAACCTTCAATCCCGTATAATTTAAAAATGGGAAAAATCATAAAATTATGCTGTACCACTTTTTACTTTTATATTGAAGCCAGTTTAGCCTCTCCTATATTTATATATCATTTCTTTAAGCATTTGTGTGTAAGGCAACAATCTGCAATATGCAGTCCCAAAATATTAGGTGCCACCACACATCATTTAGCCGGCGATGCTGCCCCCAGAATTCTGCACTGTTTGTGTAGAGGTATCTGTTTCTTTTAAGCAAAGAACACTGCTGCTCTGTTCATTAATATTTGATCTGTGTTTCTGTTATTTTTCCTGTAAATGCATAGTAAATATTTCTAACACCGTACACAAGCTCCTGCAAATACTATAGACACCTAGATAGAGTAGGTAGCATTGCTATGTGATTGGGATGTACCTTCTTGCCATCACTGGTCAGCAAACTTAAGCATGCATTCCAGCACAGTCTACTCCTGCCATATAGTCATACTGTCATAACTGACCAAGATTTTTGTTTAGTTACCATGAAAACAAGCGATGGATCAGCAGAAACCCCGATGGACGATTGAATGAATAGATGGGTGTTCACAAGGTGCCTGCACCATATCATTCATATTTAAATTGAAAATCACTTTCATTTACTCAGTATTTTGCAGATGAGAATTTGTTTTTGATGTTTCTTTATGGGACTGTACCTCTCTCATAGTGACATATATAAACTAAATGAAATTTTACTGGGAAGTTGCTGAATTCTAATGGCAGTACATTGGTAGTGGTGCTCAGTACATGTTATTCCTGCAGTAAAATTTTGTTAGTAAGTTTCCTACTTAATAATTACATGCTTGGTATGCGTTTCACAATTAATCTTTTCCATTAGTCATATCAATGTATGGTGTTTTGGGGTTACTTTAGTACTGTTCCAATGAACTACTTTTTCACATCCCAGAAGACCATACCACTGCAAGATGCTGCAATGTTGTTAGTCACTTTGAATTTGGTTTATTTTAGTGAGAAGAGACCAGCAAGAAGTGATCTCATAGTGCTTGTGGCCCACAATGATGATCCGACAGGTGAGTTGAAGCTCATGTCTTGAATG
>Ga0268261_10000713_pt1 | contig 21509 bp, 11 predicted proteins | sample TergutNc150P1_FD_190353 | JGI IMG/M metagenome (GOLD analysis project Ga0268261, IMG submission 190353) | Nasutitermes corniger P1 segment gut microbial community from laboratory colony in Florida, USA - Nc150 P1 (SPAdes) (version 2) | ecosystem: Host-associated > Arthropoda: Insects >...
CGCACACTCCAAACCCTGTCACACTTCATCGACCTGCCTATGAAGATGGAACCGACAGAGAGTTCCGAAACGTCGGCTTTTAGCACTCGGACGCCGGGGAGATACCCAAAAGAAAACGCATTACAAGTTTAATATTCTACTTGATAAATTTTAAATGACAATATTTGGCAAGATATGTGAAACTGGGATCTTAATTATTATTTAATATAAATATACACAGCTTCAACACCCCCTCTTTATGCGATTTGTAGCTGTGGCCTGAAGATGTGAGAACAATATCATGTTTTGCTGCCATATCTGTGAAGATTAAATAACCATTGTGTTGAGGTCCTTACCATCTAACTGTTCAATATTTATGCATTTGTATGTACAAAACATTAAGTAAATGATCTTAACCAAACATACACACACTTAACTCTGTCATGAATGTAATTTTAATTAGTTGATGTAATTTCAAAATTTCTGCACTTTGTAACACTTTTGAAGGATTTATTAGCTTTCTGTATATTCATATTCCACCCTATGCAGGTACATAACTGTATATGTTAATTTCTAAGATGGCATTTAAATCTCTGGTAACATAAATATGATCTCTGAACCCCTGTACCTACATTTAAAATTGTAAATCTGAGATATGGTTTCACCTGGGCAATGTAAAAAGTGAGGGCACAAAAGTGTAAACACTATTCTAACCGTACACTATGACTACAATGAAATATAAACAGCAATAGTACCCATTTATGTAAGAATTATGAACCTTCTAATCCAACATGAACAACACACAAGTAATTACTGCCTACAAATATCACATACAGCCTTCCATGAGAGACATTTAAAAGACAATCCCCCCCAAATATGCCCCAACACTAAACACACTGGTCTCACAGGCATAACACCCCAACACTAAACACACTGGTCTCACAGGCATAACACCAATTCTATTAACTGGCCATGGACAAATACACCACATAATGTTAGCAGAATCAACTCCTGAAAAATCTCAAGTTCACATTTAGTGTAAGAATCGTCAGCGATCAGTTAAAATTTGATTACAGAATGTTCAGACACATGAGTGATATAAAATATTTTTATACACTAAAACTTGTGATTGCATCAAAATGTATCAAACAAAATTGGCAGTTAACTGACATGGTAGGCACAAAAGTTATCCTTTTGAAACTGTTATCAATATGCTATTTCCAAATACGACAGCAATGGAGAGTACATATCATATTCTTTGCTGCACACTGTCATTTTTGGCCTAAAATCTTAAAAAGCACACATACACACACACACACACACACACACACACACACACACAACACACAACACACACACACATACATCTTTTACCACATCATGAAACAATCACAATGACACTGTTCATACTGCCAACATGTTACAATCTCCTATCAAACAGCTTTCATACAATAAGAAAACTGCCATGACTGTATGAAATGGAAAATGGCACTGCTTTTATTCCAGGGTATGACACGCATGAGTAGTTTTCATCATGAATTAATTACAGGAAAGAAAGATGAGATATTCAAGAGCTAGTCCTTACTGCATGGGACATCCTATTAAGATAACTCTCCTAGTTAGGAATGGTCTCTCTGACTTCCTGGAGTACTCGTACAGTTACTGATTGCCAGCATGTGTCAGTTATTACCTACTTCAGACAACAGGAAAGTTACCAATGTATGTCTTACACAATTACACTGGTAATGACAATCAAGCTGACGGGAATGAAGTTAGACAATACAAATCAGATACATTAAAAATATATTTTTGATTCCATAAAAATTTATTGTGTTATTATGGCCCAACAAGAATTATGCAGACATAAAACTGGTTTAAACTGAGACAGATGTTATGGAAACAATGCTCTGATCTCATAGACAGCATTACATTGGCTAAGGCAGAGACCAATGGTGTGCTCTTATAAATATGCAAATGACCCTGCAGTTTTCATTAAATTCCAGGCATTTCTTGACTTACTGACTACTACTGGTTTACCAAGAAAGAAATATAAAGTAGTGTTCTCCAAGGAATTCCTTTATATACCTATAATCCAGCCTTATACAAAATGTTATGATGAAAGGTAAAGATTATGTTTCCAGCATGCCATGCTGAGTAATTTCCTACTCCCAAGGTTGAGACTGCAAGTTCCTCGGAAATGTTCATAAATTTATACTAGACTACACAGCATCACATCCCAAACACAGTAAATCTCACAGTCGTCCCTTTGAGAAACTCGAACATAAAATGAAAGGTAATATAAACTTTTTACGTTCATAATGGCCGTAACAGTCTTAAAATAAAAGCTTCGTCGTAAGTTGCATTATGCAGTTGTAAAAGAAACAAAACTATTTTTTACTGGGCTTGAATTTCATACATCAGTACCCACGAATCCGAACCTGTAGCTTTATCAGCGACATTACCTTCTATCAGATTCTTCACACAAATTTTGAGTCTTTTCTCCCATGCCATACATGGCTATATTTTGAGACACAGTCTTGCACAGAAAATGAACAACCTGTCAGTAGTGATTTACGCAATATTAAACGAGAAACGGCTAATTAATAAATGGAGTCACGGAGTCCGAATAATCTAACCTTAATCAAATCGGTCATTCCTGCATAAAATGCTTTATTTACTTGCACAACGTCAAAAGAATGTTTAAGACTACATTAAATGAGAAGCAAAGATACACTGTGATACACAATTCGAGCACACATGCATGACGTTCCTAACCATACTTAACACAACCCAATACCACGTTACCTAAACAAAGTACGTCACACTCTGCCACTAGATTTAATGAGTAAATCCAACAGGAAACGAGGCTTGAATTTCCAGTTTTCTTCATCTGACGTTTTCGAGAAGTCAGTCACACGTATAATGGTATCGCAAACACACCGTTATTACAGGCTTGGGGCAGCACTTACCTTGTGCTTGTTAACTAACTGAGGCACAACGTCGCTCTTCTTTAAGGTGGGTTTATCACATATGAGGCAGGCATGACAATCTGGCGAACAGAGTGACGCACACATACAGCAGCACGTTAAGTTGCATGAGCACATGAGGTTGTGGAACGAAAGTGGTCTGGCACAGCCCTGAGTATCGAACCCCGTATTCGGTGCCAGGGACGGAGATGCACTTCTTAACTGCTGAACTCTAGGTGCACATGCCAACACAGCGGCAGCTAAAGAATTCACAGTTTCTCGGACGCAAAACATATCCAAATCTAGTGGGCTCTTGTTAGCATGATAATGATGCTGCATTATTTGCCGATTATTGTTGATAGTGCTCGTCTTTGTGGACCCATTTGTGAAGCTGAAGGATCTGGGTCTCGCCTCTGACGAATGTGAAACGTGGAGCATGTAATTATGAGAATCGATGTTCAAAACAGGCGGTGCGGCCAATGCTGATGGAATCTTTATGTCGTAACATTTGGAATCAGTACCGGTGTCCAAATTCCGGTTATCTATGGACACATTAGATACATCTCCCGCGGAACTGTCAATGTTATTGTTGTTTACTGGGATGTTAGGTTCGTGAACCAGCTGTTTTGTTCCCTCCCGTTTCATTGTCCCATAGAAAATCCCACCAACACTGCTGTCACTGATCACTGAATCGCTCATGGGCTGCTCAAACTGTTTTAATATTAACGAACTGTCTTCGGTACGATGTACCTGCATCGGTTCATGGACGATTTCTTTTGTTAAATTACAACCCTACTTACACGTGACACTCTCACATGGGGTTCTGTGCATCTTGCCTAACGCACACAATCGTTACCTCCAATCACTCTGGCGAATACCCACCAACTGCTCCAATAGCGAAGAGTTCCTCCACTCACGCTCTGCATCTCTGTCACACGGATTACTTATTTCTCCCAGCTGGTCGTCAGAGTCGCCAACATAGTTGTATAAAATTCACCACGTCGTACGGAAATATTTCTTTGTAGTACACAGGTGACACTGAATATGATAGATATCCGTTCTGGCGTTGTAGTAGGTCTTATTTTGTGCATAATAATTGTGTTTTTTCTGCACAATATGTAAGAAGAGAACATATGTCCGTCTTTTCTGCATGTTTTGTCTCCGCAACATCTGAAAAGATTTGGATAGTGTTTAGTGTTTGTGATCAACACTAATATTTTCAGGAAATTTTTAGTTTCTTTCATACTGATCCAAAATAACACCCTACATTACGAAAGTTCAAATAAGCATTTTAATTTACTCAGAAATGGCTCCTCGCAGGACGATGCAGACAGACTTCTATGTTAAAACACTTTTCAATAACATTAATGTTTAATGACATACAAGTCACATACAATAAAATCTAACTGTACAGTAGGACCCACAGCGCTATTACAGTTGCAGCAACAGTTTTGATTTGCAATAAACGATCTTTAATTGGAATGGGGTGTAAAATTAAAACCAATTTTTGTATAAAAAACAATGAGTTCATAATTCAGTTTAATCCTAAGTGACATCGTCCCTTTTACCTTTCTACTTTCTTTCAATAGTGGTATTAATGTCTCCGAATGCAGTTTTGATTTGAATGCGTTAACTACCATTGTGTAACAAAATTTTTGATTGAATATGATAGATGTGAAACAATTTAAATTTACCCCGTTTACAAGCAATATCTGAGAATATACTACAAATGTGTTTTGCCGAAGATAAAGAATGTAATAACCATGCCGTGGTTATTCAGACCATAACTATCAATTCAGAAAACTTGAAATCAATTGTCAATTCTTGCGGAAACACTGTGTGAGTGTGTGTGTCAATACCCAAAAGAAGTTTATTTTCTATTCGTTATTGTCACATTCGCTTCTTTATAGTTTCAGTGCATTTAATTTTTAGTATCACCAATACTAATAACCTCAATAAGGGGTACAGTATTGTCGAAAGTCAAGATGTTTAAACATCTAGAACATCGTTAAGTTTAGAAATTTTTATAGACACGTTCTCACGCTAAGGACAACAACAATTTAACAAAATCATTAGCCGTTTCACAATACAATCTTTAAAAATGTCTTCTTGATTTCAATCTACCTTTTTTCTTTTTCCATGGCGCGATAGTCCCTACTGGGCCAGGGCCTCGTCATTGTCGAGACTACACGTTTACACTCAGTGACACATAACACTCGACAGGACTCATATGGACGAGGTGATCAGTCCAACGCAGAGACCTCTACCTGACAACACACAAAACTCACAAGACAGATATATATACCGCCGGTGGGATTAGAACCCGCAGTCCCAGCAAGCGAGCGGCCGCAGACCCACACCCTAGACCGCGGGGTGACTGGGATCGACTTCATTCTATCTTGTGACCAGATATTCTTTCTTATCCAAACATATTTTGAGTTTAAATGTAAAATTGTATTCCTCCTCTTGGTTTTTTTAGGCAATATGGGTTGCTTCATACATGTGGTAATATCATGCACTGTTTTCTTACCTTTATTCATGATATAATTTCACTGTAACATCAACTGTAATACAGTCATCCTTTAAATTCAATTCTACGAGTAATTTTATTGTAGTACTTACCCCTTCGATCGATTTTCGACATAACGTGCCCTAGAATAAGCCACCACGATTTCCTCAGGAATCCCTTTAATTTTACCGAAAGCAATCATCCATTCATTAATGCTAAGCAACCACAACAGTTTGTGTAGTGTCGTTAAATAACTTACGATGCATCCAGAAAAGTGATAGTAATATGCATACATAACATTGGTTATTAATATGTCCAGCAGGAACATTTCTCAATAATGTGTCATATATGAACGAGTTTACACTAAATTTGGTATAGCAGACTCTTAATGCAGTTTTTAATGATAAAATTAATTTAGACTGCATCGGTCAATATTTCTCTTTCGGTGCAAAGTGAAGTTTTAGGAATATTTCATCAAACATGTGTACTGCATTTCGAAGCAGCTGTCACAAATTTTGCGGTCGAATTTAGTTTGTATGACGTGTCGATTTGATATACAAGGAGTAACGACGGGAAACACAAGGAAATATCCATTAGATTAAAGCCTACGACTCACGCCTTCTGCCAAAACCATGTAGCCATTGAATATGGACTAAAATTTTTTATGTCGCGCAACAGATAATGTAACTATGTTGTACTCTCACGATGCGCACACCACTTTTGTGCCTGGTACATTCACTTTCGAACGTACAATTTTGTGTCCACCAAAGCAATGTTTTATGTAACATCCTTACACACCAAAAGTTGTTCAGATGAACGTATGGCTCCAGCCAAGTAAGTCGTAATTAATAACAATGTAAAGCACGGGGCAAATCCCCTTAACCACTGAAGTTTTAACAACTAGTTTAGTTATAATTCACTCACATTGGCAGCCCACAGTGCACTCTTGGACCTGCGCGCACGCTCCCGGACTCTGGTGGCAAAAAATTAAACCAGCCGTTCGGTCCTGCCTGTAGTCACGCACACATCTGTAAACGAGGGCGTTGTTATTAGTTTAGTTACTATTTCTCCAATACATTCTAATTAAAAGATATAACATGTAATTCTATAGGGTGCTTTTTCAGACCCATTTCTTATAAATACTCACACATTCATTTAAAATTCCAGTTACAAAAAAAAAACTGCTTTGGGAACACGATGGAAGGCAATGTAAAAGGTACGGCGGCTAAGATGCATAGATTGCAAGTACTTTAGAAGAGTTGGTGCATGAACTTTGCCGTGAACACGGAGACAGTAAAACTCTCCGAAATGTAGGTAATAAGGCCCAAATTACACGATGTCATTTCCCCAATGCAGGATCTACGTACGAGAAGTTTGTGGGAAATGTTTTCCTGAGGAACTCCGCCCTGAAATGTGTGATGTAAGAAGCTGCTTTTCGTCAGTTCACGAGGGACTTCCACCTATCGCTTCATGATTTCCTTTTCGCTAACACCACGTCGGCAATATTATTCACTCACATCGATCTTGGTTGCTAATATGTGTTACATAATTTTTTTTAAATTAGCAACCAATAATTTATACTAATTGGCTTGGAGCATCATTTGTGGGTATGGTCAACAGTTCTGTACAGCGAAAAGGTCCGTTAGCCATTACTGGCCTCTAGCGAGGACGTCATTAATACACCAACAGAAGCAGCAAGATAACATTTTAATTTTTCGCCGAATATTAGGACAGAAATTAGTCTTGTCACATCCACTGGGTGCTTTATTTAAGACACACTGCCGTATGAATTAATGACCCATCGTTATATGTTCAGTTTGTTTGTTCTAGGCCTTGCCATGGCTTAGGAGGTTCGTCGCCGGCATACCACTGCGGTAAGTTGGATTCGATCCCAGCCAAGTCCTTGTGGGATTTGTGATGGACAAAGAAGCACTGGGACAATTTTTTTTTTCTCCAAGTACTTCAGTTTTCCCCTGTCAGTATCATTCCACCAATGCTCCATACTCTTTCGTTTTTCACCGATGCTCTACAGTCTCAGACATGGTGCAATGACACACTAACAATGTCTCGAACCAGCCTTATCCAAAATCATTGTATTAGTGTGGCGCGGTAAAGACCTTGAATGTTGAGTGGATTTGGTATGAAGAGGTCGTAATCCGATACTCTCTGGACTTGGAGTTCTACATGTGTATTTGCGGTTTGTTTAAGATAACAGGTTTACTAAAAGGAAGGATCATTGAACATTGTACTAGATTACATATCCTGTTTTGTTTATCATTTCTGCAACATACTTAACAATTACACACACTCGGTATAGAGTCTACAGTTTCCACGCCATTTGAGAATAACATCGTCAAGGCCACACACGAAAATGGCAAAAGCATTTATATATTGTCACCACACGTATGCGTAGCTGACAATGTGAAAACATGAGGAATAACAGGCAGTATCGAGATACGATTCTCAGTACGGACTGCCCGCCTTACGGAGACGAACACAACCCACTCCACAAATTCCATTGTCCCTTTCATACACTTTGTATATGTACTGCCACCAGCAGCACTAAGCGGCAAACATTTTTGTTGGGGTGAAGTCGGATGGAGAGTGACTGCAAGACAAATGTGTACTTGGTGAACTAGAAAAAAATTAGTCACTAGAGAGTAGTGGGAGAAATGACACTTTCGGAGTAACAAGAATCGTACCTTGCCAACAGCGCTGATCTGGAGATACATACAATTAAAATTCCTGCTACAATGCATAGTTTTCTCAAAACCACCAACAATTTACATTCGTAATAAAGATTATATTAGTGAAAACAGAAAGAAAATGTCTTGAAATGCAACGATATTTCCAAATTCATTTTACATTGTTTAACTATTCCACGTCGGAACGTGCAAGAAAAATCACAGGTCGAATATTACAGTGATACAATGAATATCGGGGACTCCTTCGCCGGGGTAAAGCAACCGGAACTTTAAGCTGACAGTTCACCCCATCTAGCGTCCAGGTTAGGAATAAATAGCGCTACACTTCCACTCCCCCATATTCCTTAATAGTGTGCCCAAGGGCACCTCTACTTTATCATCAAAGCGTGTGATGTCTACGGATTTTTAAAACGCGGTTAGAAGCAGCTGTCTCAGCAGCAATGCATGACGGGCTGAATGTCACATTCTGACGAGAATGATGCAGGTGACGTAATGAGAAACGTTGAAAACTGACATTAGAACAAGAGGATGAAGTCAGCAATGATTACCAAGGCGGAAGGAAGGATTAACAAAGAAGACAATACTCGTAGGTACTAAGCACAGCGTATCCTGATCAATAGGCTAGTTCCAGGACAAGAGATGGATGAGGTGTGTTAGATTCAAACGTTGACATTCGTCACTTGGCATGTTTAACCCCCTGATGGCACGTTGTTTCCGGGTATAAAGTTACTTTAAAATGTGCTGCATATTTTCTTTTACATGATATGCAACCGACACACGAGAGTGGTTTATTAAGTTACATTTATGTCAGTGTGGCAGCGAAAAGAGATGGATTACTGAATGCAGTGATACGGGAGCGGTATTACATTTGACGCGACCGGTACCAGCTCGTAAGCAAGAGCCTATTAACAATAATCGAAAGAAAAACGAATTTTAATACCAACAATAGAAATGGAGATTACTTGAAGGTTGGTTGGTGTGTTAAGTACTCGGTATACGCTGCAGAGGTCATCTGGTTTTCAATGTGCCGAAGCATTTTGGTACAGCGAGTTTGAGATGTGAATGTGACTGGCTTATTTCGAGGTGTCATTTTAGTATTATCCAGGAACGACTGGTGTGAACAATAAAAGAATATGTAAGGATAATCGGTTTTCCGGCACAAATTCAACGCGGCTGTCTGCCAAACGCAGACGCCGTATCACATTTTTCGACGGCTGCATGATGGACGACGTATATACGGCATTAACGTTTGTATTTGTCATAACTGCGTGCATGAGTTAAAGGTATTCAGCCTTGTTTCTTACATTAGGACGTGATGAAGTCCAATCCCTGGACGCATAATGCCAAATAATGGTCATTTGAGTGCGTTGTCAAGTGACTCAAACTTAAATTTTTCGAACATGAACTGGATAGTGTTTATTCGAGAGATCTACGGCTGGTAGTTAATCGATTGTTTCACCATCGCTTCCTGCCGGAAATGAGTTCAGTTCTCGCAACAGACCAACCCAGGCGAGAGGGTTTGAACCGTCGAGCAAACGTCAACGCCAGTGTCATAATTATTTCATGACTAGTTTTAATATTGCCTGTTATGATTTCGTATATATTTAACCTGTTAGTTTTTTCCCAAAGTTGGAAGGCTTGACACTAAAGCTATCAGCAGTTTCAAGTTATAGAAGTCATGAGAATAACCTGTAAAGCTGTTGTTATTATTTTCTCAGTGGTTTATGGTATATTTACTTTGGTGACGATGTATAGACTATACAATGATGTTATTGTCAGATTTAAATCAGATGGTAAGCTTATATGTAGGAAACGATACCCACTTGCATGGTTGTTTCCACCGTCCAAATGAATACACTTAAATTTCGTGGAAGTCGGTATTACGTTTTGCAGTTTTGAAATGCATGCGCCGAGTAACTGCTCAGTTTACGAAGTGTGCAGGATGAATGGGTTTATAAATGTTGCTGAATAGAGTGGGATTGTGTGATTTATGTTCTGCCTGTTTGAGAATGCCGTTTCCAGACTTTAACTTCATTCAGTCCGCAGAATATAAAAAAGTAACTCAGGCTACACACATCCTTACTTTTGACAGTTAAAGCATAATATGCTGTGAAATGTTGTGGAATGAAGCATTGTCCCAAACACATTAATGCAGTCTTGCATACTGATACAAACAAATCTGTTTACAAGATTGCAGATTGGTCTCATCATGCTTATGGCCTATGGGTGAAACCTTTCCTGTCACAGACTTCAGTCAGGTCCAGCTGGTGGATATTTTTGTTGGTTTTTTGTAATTTTAAAAAATGCTTGTTGGAACAAAAAGCATAATTTTATTTTTAGAATGACAGGAAAGACTGTTACCTTGTAGGTTGCTATATTGTACTAGATAAATGAATATCTGCATCTGCTACATGAATAAGCTTCAAATAATTTCTTTCACATTGTTTAAAAAAGAAATTTGCTTTTGTTACAAGAACACACTACCACTAGAAGAGCAGTTTATGTTCTTTTATGCCACTATTAAGCAATGATCTGTGAATGCCTGATGCTCATAGTTCTCTGAAATCTTGTGTTGTAATAGACTGTGAAAAATAGGAACTTTTCTTAAGGTACTGTTTTTGTAGAGTGTAAAATAAATTTTCTTTAACATTTGGTTTAATGGCGGTAACTGATGAACTATTATAGTTAGGCATGTGAAATTTGATGTGTAGATAGATCATAAATGTCTATACAGATTGTAAAGTATGTGAAATACTGTTTGTTAATTAACACATACAAACTTGACAATGATGCAAAACTTTGAGGTTAGGTCACATTGAATATATACAGAATCAGCAGTTCAGCAATTGGTTCTTTACAAATGTAAAATAATAATAACAATAACAGCAACAACAATAATACAAGTAGATATACTGGATTATAAAAGTATGCTCTGACCACCTCGTTTTCCAACTTTCATTAATCCTCGGATTTGTCTGTCCTGGACCCAAAATCTGCACAAGTCAAGATGATTCTGTGAAAAGTTTAAGGTGAATTTCTGCAAATAAAAAAGTAACTGTGTTTTGTAGCAACATACCATCAAAAATAGTTTGTTAGGTAAATGTACCAAGTTGCAAAAGGAGCATGATAACTGGTTAGTGTGCAGACAGCTTTGTAGTAAAGAATTTGAAAGTTTCCATCACGTAGAATGACACTGTATAGACTGGCATATATGCACAAATGTTTCAGAGGAGCTTACTGCCTCCATTCTCAGGGTAATGTAATAAGAGTGACTGGACTTACCTGAAGATGATGGCAGCAAGCTCCTCTGAAACAATGCTGTTCACATATCAATCTAGGTAGCATCGTATGCTTGAAGGCTAGGATCTTTGTTAGCAGCACCACAAGTGACAGAATGCACCCTGTCTCCAGTGACGTAGTGCAAATTTACCTACCTTCGTGAATAAAAAGTTGCTTGTATTGCTGTGTCAGATCACATTTCTCCTATCTGTGCAAAGAAAGGAAATGCAGAAGTCATTGGTTTAGGCAACCTGAATCCATTTGGCACTGGATTAACGTAATGTACTTTACAAGATATCAGGCTTCCAGCATGAAGTCCATGAGAACTGTGCTTTTCTGGGTCATTGTGTAGTGAGTAGTGGTAATTTATGACTGATGTTTCAGGACAACCTGTTGGTCTAATCCTCAGGGTTCAGGAATCGTTTTGGATTCTTAGACCTTGACGATTGGACTGACAGGTTGTCTTGAAGCGTCGGTAAGAAATTACTACTACTCACTGCATAATAACCCAGAAGAATGCAGTTCCCATAATGTACATAATTACTTGTGTACCTGTACAATGAATTTATGAAATTGACAGTTGTGTTTGTATGCCTATCAGGTGTTTTGAATGACTTATATTTTCAAAATTTTTCCTTGATTTTACGTGGGTTCCACCAGCCGTCTGCTTCTTTGCAGTCCTCTGGACCCTGTGCTTGACTAGCCCTTGGCCCCTTCTGGTATTTACTGTTAGCTCTCCTTTCATTGCCTGCTTTCATCTAAAAATATTGTTCTCACCCCTTTTTCTCAATTGCTGTCTGTGCTGTGCTAACACAGCCCCTAGCCATTTCCTTTCTTATTGTACCACCAGCTATTGGCTTGTCCAAAGACTGCCACCTTGTTCCCAGTTTCTGGACTGTTTTCCCCCAAATGACTTCTTCTTTTACTCTGAAAATCTGGTGGCAGCAAATTCCTCTGAAATAGTAAATTATATATCAGACTAACAGCTTAGGAGCTGAACTATTTAATACCAGATGCAGGGCAAAACTGTAGAAAAACAAAATGTGGAGTATTCTCACAATAATTCTTTTCTAATACTAAATCAAATCTGTATTATTTATATTGTGTAACTTTGTGGTCAGTATCAGTGTGGGTAATGTGTAAATAAAATTTGTTTCCTACATATCTATAAAAAGCTTATGTTTGCTTTACACCATCTTGTATATGGCTCTTGAATGAGTCTATCAGTCCTGATTATGTCAGCTGTAAATCATTATAGCCAGTTGATATAGACAGAAGCTGCCATTGAACTCTGTATATAATCTTAGCTGTTGCTGAGAATCGTGATAAAGGAATAGGGCCAGTGACATATGAATACACTTGGCAACCCACACTTTAGTCATACCTGTGCTATATGAACATGTCATTGGGTTTTCCTGTTATTGTAGCAGAGTAAGAAAATTTATTGGATAATTTAAATTGATAGAAGCTTGGTTGGGTGGAAGCTTGTGTGAGATTTCCTTATGGGAGTGATAGGAAAAGTTATTTAAATGATAAGGTGTATTTTCTTTTCATACATAAGCTTAAATTTCAGATTGGTATAAGTAAGCATGTGTCCTTGCTTTATACTGCACAAATCTTTGATCCTTGAACCTGAGCAGTCTGACCATGCATGAGCTCCCTTGCCAGCCACTAGATGGTTGTCAGCAGTCTGCTCCTTACACAGCACAGAATGTCTTGATCAGGACTGGGCATGATATTCAGTAGGCCATAAATTTTATTCTGTATGCATAGGTTGGCTGCTGCAACTCAAGTTTTCATGATTCTTGCCATTATATCCATGTCACTTTCACCACCATGTATTTTGTTTTTCTGGGATATGATGCTGTGTTAATGGGTAATCCAATCCTGATGTGTCAAGGCAACCTAGGGATCTGATTAACACTTGACATAGCATCATATTCTAAAAGAACAGAATGTGTACATACACAAATGTGAAAACCTCATAACTTCCACCTCTATGTCTCCCACATCACAGTTTATCATTCACAATCATTCTTAGAAACTGCAGTGTAACCCGTGTGCTCGAGAAAGAGTTGTTAAATGAACTAAGGTAAAACCAGGTAGTTTAACTATGCAGTGTGTATCTACCTATGTGTAAGTTCTGTTCATGTTATATGTATCATAACAAATTACCACAAACTGAATCATGATCACCACATACCTTACTGGCAACAATTACGAAAGAACAGTGTCTGTATATACACAAATGGGTGTAACTGCACCCCTGTTTTATTCTAACATGTTTCAGTCCTGTAGAACCATCATCAGGGAATACAGTTGTACAAGTTCTCCATGTGAAATTAATGGTGTTTACATTAGCTGTTACATTACTGACTACTTTTGAAATTTAAAATTTTACAGTCTTTTCTGTTGACCACTCTTATTCCTGCGTAACTTGGATTTATTTTGTTAAAATATTGATAGTCCTCATTCAAATGCACCATGTTAAGATACTTACACAGTCTTTTATATATGTTTTTTATAGTGTTGCATTGAAAGGTTCTCAGCTGTACACACTCCAAGATCACATACAACCATCATGTATAGTGTTATTTTAGAAAGAATTATCCTTGACAGCAGTGTGATTTATGAACAAATACATTTGCTTTGAATATCATACACATCATAATTTGATAATACCCACATAGTTTTCATGTTCTGGTTTTTTTTGTTGTTGTGGAACTTCATACTTCTATATTCATTTCTTTCTATATTCATCTTGCAGTGTGACAGAATAGTCTCAGCCAAATGAGACAGCATGTATAAATATCAACTGTAATTGGCTGTGATTGGCTGTGTGTTGTCTGTTGTGTGTATTTTTATTTTGTGGTTGAACCATTATGTTGTGAGACCTTGTATGTACTGTACAGATAAGGGTGGATGTTGACTGCTTCAGGCTGCCCTGATAACTGATACAGCAAACACCTGCTGTTCCATTTGCCTGACACTGTGTTGTCCAATTGCATGATAAAAATAATAGTAGTAAGTCAAAGAATAAAAAAACACAAACTACAGCATGTATGCTGTCTTATCGAGTCTCAGTAAGACAGCATACACATACGCAGGGACAAGGACTTCAGTATAAGCCACTTGCCGCATATGGAAATAACATACAAATACCATAGTGATACATCGGAAAATAGTCCCAGCACCGCACCAAAAAGCATACAACAAGAGCCATAAAATCCAATACGACAAAGACAACAGTCTGCATGTAAGAGAATAAAGAATGTACGATAAAGGCATATAGTGACATAAGCAGTACGCGTCTTCACAACTCTGGGCTATACAAGATTATCTGTATACCATACCAACAGACAAGAGCCAATAACGTTAAATAACAGAGGAATATTCCAGGTTATTCTGGATGCGGTTGAGGCTCCGCACAGACGCATCCAACAACACATCCCAAGATGTAATATGGACTTAGTACACTTCATAATATCTTAAAACTTATCATTTCAGTAATAGTAACATAGTATTTTATATTAATGCAGCATCTACATTGTTATATACCTACCTTGGTTGTTTATCTTAATTTTATCGTATTTTTATCTTAGTTTTAAAAGCAGCATACAAGACACATAATAAATATACCATCATTGTAAACACTTGGGATCCCAAATGTACTGGTAATTTGATTTGGATCTGTTCTTACAAAAAAGCCTGATGATGGTTCAGTGGAGCCGAAACGTGTCCCCTTGAATGTATTTTTGACAATAAAAACTGGATGCATTTGACCAAAAAGGAATGCCTAAGAGTTTTGGAAAGATAATTAAATTGAAGTGCGATGACAGAAAGATTATGATGATAGGTGGCTTGACAACCATGGTGTGGAGAGATAAATGTAAGCATGTTGATGAATATGCACTGGCCCACAGCAGTGGATGGTTTCCATGATGAGTGTGAAAATGCTCTGAAGCCAGCCATAGTACAAGACTGTAACAGACACAATGGGTTGTATTCGCAAATTGGACTGCATGATGAACTCTTACTCCATTAGCAGACACACCTGGAAGTGGACAAAACCTCTTTTTGCACCTTCTGAAACTTACACTTCGGAACAGTTGCAGTCACAGTTGAGACTTGCACTGGTACAGGACCTAATACAATAAGGGGAATGGTGCCCAGACAGCAGATCACATGACAAGGTAGAGAGACCCTTACCATCAGCCAACCAAGAAGACCTGAAACACAGCACAGCACATTCTCTCGAGACACATTAGCCCTTGCAAGGTGTCATGTATGTCCTGCTAAAAAAACAATGAAATAAGAAGGTTCAAATGTCTGGACTGCAATAGGAGTTTGTGCTGGTTCTTGCTACAAGCCATGCCATACCACAGCCAACTGCATTTCTGAAGACCACAAGGCACTAAACTGGAAAAGTCAAACACATAAACATGTGTACTATATAATATATAAAAATGACCAACAAGATGCAACTGTGTAGGATAATTTATTATTCCTTGGTTGCTCTACATGTTTTGAGCGATATAGTGAAAATATTGCTCGAAACATGTAGAGCAACCAAGGAATAATAAATTATCGTACACAGTTGCATCTTGTTGGTCATTTTTGTATATTGTGTTATGATGTACGGAAACATGAACATCAAGTTAAAAAACATGTGTACTGTTGGTATTGTCATTACCAAACTGATATTTGATGAAGTAACAAGGCCAGTGGGGTATGGATTTTACAAAAGAATTTGTGAAATGAGTAGAGACATTTTTGAACTTTTATTATATATATCTCATTTGGACACAGTATGAAAGAACAAAATTAGAATGGCTGCTTGTAGATGTATATAAATCATGAATATTGTAAAAATTATAAGGTGTCAGTAAACAAAATTACATGTTAGAAGTGGGCAGTTCAATTGGAAGTAAACTTCAAGTAATCTTCTGAGGCTATGGAGGCATTGTAAATAAATATGTTTATTAAGAGTTTTGTTTGCAAAATATCATGACATAATGGGACAATGTTTCCTCTTTCAGGCATAAAGCATTACATATTATGGGATATTATTTTCATTTGAGGACATATAGATGATAAGTACAGGCGTTTCTGAAAGAAAAAGAAAACAACTTTGAATTTACCATATTTTCATAATTTCATAATAAAGTCCATTTTGTTTGATTGTCATTCATATATATTTGACTTTGTATGTTTTTTTTAAATGTGTGTTATCATCTTTGATCTCAGATACCTTTAAAATTCTGTTATTTCTTTATGAATATCTAAAAACTTTTTACTTATTTATATTTTCACATAAATTATTGGAGAACGCAAAAACTAATGTCAGATCTGAATATATGCTGCTTGTTCTTTGTGATTCTCTTTGTCTTGTTGACCTATTCCAGACAAAAGTAAAAAAAAAACCACTGCAGGCAGAGCATCCCCACCTGTTGTGTTATAATGACTTTGGAATCATGTTGGATGATGAGATCAGGTGGGAGACCTACAATCCAACATCCACTTTCCTCCATTATAATTTACAGTTTTTGTATGGGATAGGATTTTGTTGCTGGAACAAAATACTGGGTCTCTGTGGATTGGATAAGAGCTGTAACAAGGGTGGAGCATGTTCTCTATGTCCAATCCTTGCATTAATTTGTTGCTGCTGATTGTCACCAATACAGCCAAGCAGTAACAGCAGACTGTACCAGCCAAATGGTTAAGAAATTACACATTTACATTTACAGGCATTATCCATTATGAGGAAGATCACCATGTCAGGAGCAATGCTTCCAAGTCTGGGACTCTTCATGAAGAAAGAAATGCCTACAAACCAATAACATCTCAATACACAGTTGAGATATGGGGCAAAGCAGCAATTGGGCATTATCTCTGGAAGCATGTGTTAAGTGGCGAGCTCCAAAACATGCATAATGGATTCATTCAGCAGGGATATTTAACAGTAGATGACATAACTTTCATATATCGCTCTGGGCCAGGTGTAATACAGACTACGGTCCCAAATGATGTTCAGTACTTGGTTCTTGTACTCAACGGACGTTCCGAGGAGAAAATAGAGTCTTCCAAACTGTGGCTGGATTATTTACCTTTGTATCCAGGTTTAAAAAAATTGGCTGTTGTTCTTCTTGGAAATGAGAGGTGTGACAATAATTGGATTCTTCCATATGTCCATTCCAGAGGAGGTAGAATTAATGTAGTATTCCTTGTGTATGATTCTCCACTGATTGACAATTTGGAGTTCTATCAGTGGCCTCTGGGGGTAGCTGTGTAAGTATTTTGAATGCTTTCTTAACATTATGATTACTGATTTGTGATCCTGTGTGAAATTACAAGAGTGAAAACTGAAATAAATGGTAGGAAAATTCTTTGGACCTCAAGGTTATGTTCACCGTTTCATCTTTGTCTACAGATTCATGGGTTGACTAAGCCACTCACCCATGAGTTGGACAAAATATAGTATATTTTCTATAGCAATAATGCTGTATCACCTGACAGTGCGGGCAGATGTAAAATTTCAAGACATGGTAAAATTTGTTGGCTATGGCTGTATATTCTGTAAGAGGTCTTGAGTACTCCTTCATGTGATAAGGATAATAAGAATGGTCAGTGAACTGTAAAATGAGGCTATGTGAGCAACTTTTGGTACACTGCATATGCAGTTTTTATGTATGTGTTTTAGGTACAGAGGATTTCCAAACATAAAGGCAGAGAAAGTTAATGTAAGTTCTCCCCGTTCTCACGTTTGCAATTTTTTGGGCACAATCTATGGAAACTCTTCTCGTGAAATTCTGTCACAGATGATCAAATCACTGGATTTACAGGATACCTGTATAATTTTAGAAAGAAAAAGGTAAGTGTTTGTGTATAGTGGTTGGTTCTTATTCTATGATGATCTGACAGAAAATTTTGACAAGTATCAGTAGTTTGTATGTAAATTTTGCCACATGGGCCTGCCATATGCTTGAAATCAGTGGTAAGCAACAGTAAATGCTATGGTGTGACTAAGAAAGGTGAATTGAAAAACCTCAATAGAAATCTAAGAAAGCCCCTGTTGGTGAAATGAGATGTGTAGTTTGCTGGGCATGGTGCAAAATCTGCAGCAAAGACAGGGTTGTATTAGATGGTGAACAGTGTTTATTTAATTATTCTTTGTCTAGATGGCTTCCATTGGAAACTGAAGACTCACTGAAGTATTACATGGATTCATTGCTGCAGTCAGATCTTACATTATGTCCAGTAGGAAGAAACACAGAGTGTTACAGGATTTATGAAGCTATGTCTTTGGGAAGTGTACCAGTAGTTGAAGACCTGCGAACAGATGGAAACTGTGATGTCTCAGCAGCAGCTCCGCTAAGACTGCTTAAGCAGTATGGTGCACCAATAACCTACATGAAGAGTTGGTATGAGTTATCTGAACTTTTAAAAAAGGAAGCCGAACTGACATTGGAAGAAAAAATTGAAAGAAGAGCAGCTCTTGTGAACTGGTACAGGAGTTTTAAGCGGAATCTAAGTAATCACTTTATCAATGTGATTAAACAGAAGTTTTTTACTACCTGAAGTGACTGATAAAAGAAGTCAAATTACTAATTTAAACTGAGTATAATGAAAATGTTAAGAAGTGTTGAACGTTGTTTTTATAAAAAGAGCCTGATGATGGCTTTATGATAAGCCAAATCATGTAGCCATGTTACAAAACAAAGCAATTTGTTTTATCAGTAAAGAATTATTATTTTATGGCATACTGATTGTGCATGTAATTCAGACAGTACTGTTATCTATCACCTTAGTATAGCTGATTCATGGGTAGGCTAAAGAATTCTTTTTTTTTATGAGTGGGGAAGATGTGTGTTGTGGAATGTAAGTAATTTTCGTAATACCATACATCACTGTCACCACTAAATCCATCTAGACCCTCCTCATCTAGTGCTAAGCACTAGCTTTGTATAACAGACCCTCTACACTGCAGCTGGGTCAGGGACAGCATGAACATGGATTGTGCAAAGCTAAAGTCAGATGCCTGCTCCCTCACCTTACTGACACTGCACACTTCCCATCTGTCTGCAGTTGAGTCACACTTCTTTGTCATAGGTGGAGGGAATCATTTACTTCAGTATTATATTTTAATCATTATTCATTGACTTTAACAATGGAATATATTAAATTTAATTTGATAAAATTAAATAAGTGATTTGTCAGTGGAGATTCATACTAGACCTACATAATCTACTATCTGAGAAATATATGTTAACATTTGTTATGTTCAGATGATTAGATAATACAGAATATCAAAGACATGGTACAGAGTTGCAGGGGATTTAAAGTACACATGTACTCAATTTCAGAATATCAGAAATGAATGCAGTAAAGAAAGAGGTACAGTATACTCTAAAATATACAGGAATAGATAATATATTTAATATACTTAGGATGCAATGTATATCATTGCCCTATTTGTTAAGTTAGAAAAAAATTTCTTAAATAACAAGTGATATAACTCATGAATGAATAAGTAGACAAATAAGTCAAACGAGACGTTCTGACGGATTTTTTATGGTTTCCATTTCTGCTTTATGGTGAATGCTTAAGGATTGTGCAGCTTTTACTTGATCCTCAAATTTGTTTACCTGTAATTATAATTACCCAAGATTATTAACAGTAATAACATCTTTACTTGAATTGTTGTATTTGCAGGCTGGCAACTGACAATTAATGCGTTCTTGCCTGCAGAGGTACAGTTTGATATTGCCGAGTGGGAGCAATAGGTGTTGCACTCGGGGTATTTAAGTGTACAACCGTTGAGAGGAAACAACAGACTATTGCACCAACCACCAGTAGGCACTTACAGATCTGGTCTGTCTGACTTCCAGTTCGAAAGTGAAATCTGCGGCTTGGGAGACAAGCAATTACAAACTAAGCATAACTGTTCCACAAAAATACATGACACTTGTCAATAACCTATAACACCTGCAAATAGCCAATAACCTAAAACACCTGCGGATCATAGGCACTTAACACTTGTGCGTAACATTTGTAACATCCACATATAACACCTCCCCCTTTTGGGGAAGACCAAACACATCTCCCTTTTGGGGAAGACCAATTGTGTGTAACACTTGTATCATCTGCATGTAACACCTCCGGAGAAGACCAATTTACACCTTAATTGGTCTTAAAAACAGGATTTTGAGTTGCGCAGTCTATGGGATCTGCGCGGCTTTGCTTCAGGGGTTTGCGAATTTAATTCGCGTAATGGCACATCTTCCTGTGCCATGGCCAAACTTCCATTACTGGTGTGTATTTTAATATTGACTACATTTCCTGAGCCAGTAGTATCAGTTATGGCTTTTGCACAACTAATTTTACCCTTGAAACAGTTATACAATTTGTAGAGTACATATAACACAATTAACACCAAGCAAATATATACAAGAGCAGAATACGTGTTGTGGGATGTGTGCAGCCTTTTCCGTTCTTGTTCTTTAATCATATTTTCTACATCAGAAATTCTATGGCTAGCAATCTTTAAGTCATCCAAATGAGACACAATATGTTTGAAACTGTTGTTCAAACGTATGGTACTAATATTAAACTTCACATTCAGTTCCTCACAACAGTCGTATTCTAAGTGTACCTTGGACATGAAATCACTTTCATAACCCGGGTTACTTACATCTAGGATGGAATGTGTCTGAAACAACGCCGATTTTCCATAGCCTTTGCAATCGGCGCTTATCCCTAATTTTCCAACCCCTGACACTATCACATCAACTGGAGGCTTGTCTGTGCAAAGTATCATAACACTCTCACTAGTGGGAACAAAATAAATCCACTCATTGTTTCTTAACTGTGTCCAAACTGAATTTGAAATTTCGACGACACGCTTATCGCAACTGGGGGGAACACTTCCTCTAGGTTGCAACAATTTAACCATACAATTCTCATGCAAATGAGAGGAGAGGAGGGGCTGGTTCTGTTTACAAACATATTTCATGGAATTCAATATTTTACACGAATCCATCCATTCCTTATCTGTCATGAAATAGTACTGCC
>Ga0268261_10000714_pt1 | contig 21492 bp, 20 predicted proteins | sample TergutNc150P1_FD_190353 | JGI IMG/M metagenome (GOLD analysis project Ga0268261, IMG submission 190353) | Nasutitermes corniger P1 segment gut microbial community from laboratory colony in Florida, USA - Nc150 P1 (SPAdes) (version 2) | ecosystem: Host-associated > Arthropoda: Insects >...
CCCCCCACAAACAACATTTGGTGTCATGTCAAAACTAGACTTTTCAGGTATTTGTCCAGTGCAGCAACTGTAACTACATTGATAAAACGTTTTGTATGACAGTTTCAAAATGTGGGTTGAGATTTCATCCTTTAACAGGTTAGCCTTGTATAAACCTGTGCTTTGCAGTACTCATCTAACTAGAGAGCCTTCTTTCTTTCAGGGTTTGAAGATGGTGTTATCTTCTGTTGCAGTTGAAGAAGAAGCCATGGAAACAGATAACCAGCAAGATCCCAATGGTGACAAGTAAGATCTGTGATTGCCGTAGGATATCATACCTAGACCTCTTGTAATGTTATATTACCATTATGTGTAATAAATGAGATAATGCTCATTGGAACATGCTTAATTATAAGTTTGTGACATAAAGTTTATATAAAAGTAAAACAAAATGTTTAAAGTTACCATCATAACAACACAGCAGTGTATAAATATTAGTATTTTATTGTGGTAACGTGTTTCAGTCTTATTAGACCATCTTCAGACCAGCATTCAGAGAGTTGAGATATCAGTGCGTATCATGTATTATGGAATCCCATATTACTTACAGGGTGTACATAAAAATAGTTTAAAACTGTAAGAAATTGTATATATTAAAAGTAGTTAAAAAGTATGTAATGGTATTAAATTTATGTTGGTCAGGATGGAAATATATTGTATATAAATTATTAGCATATTGGTATCTTTATAATAACTACATAATGAGGAGCTTAATGATTTTTACTCCTCACCCAATATTGTTCAGGTGGTAAAATCAAGAAGAATTAGATGGGCAGGGCGTGTAGCATGTATGGGGGAGAGGAGAGGCATATACAGGGTTTTGGTGGGGAAACCTTTGGGAAAGGGACCACTTGGGAGACCCAGACATAGATGGGAGGATAATATTATTATGTATATTCAGGTGGTGGGATGTGGGGGTATGGACTGGATCAAGCTGGCGCAGGATAGGGACAGGTGACAGGCACTTGTGAATGCGGTAGTGAACCTTCAGGTTCCATAAAAGAAGGACTCTGCTCCATGGAGTAAGTAAGTAAGGAAGGTATCTTTATAATTTAAACCAGTTGGGAAGGTACAGCGATTCACATTTGAAGGTGGTTGAATCTCATAGTCACATTAGCACACAAGTTCCAGGTTGTAGTATATCATGTGTGTAATTTAGATTTAAGTATTCACATCTGTGTATATGTACATAGATGTACTGAATTATGGTTGTGGATCTGTTAGCCGCACATTTGGCATAGTAGTATCTGGTTGTATACATATGCATGCAAATTGCAAATAAGAGTATATTAAACTTATCTTTATGTGTATGTTTAACTATCACATGATTGTTGAAAGTATTCTTATTCATGGACAGAGTTCACTAAATTGATGTCTGGTGTGGTTATTGAAGTTTTTCCACATGAAGGTGGTTCTGAATTACAAGTACTTAGTGTAGTTAAATGTTAAATTATAGTACAGATAGGATGTGTGTGAGCATGTAAAAATACTCTCAATTTATTGTGGAGTTGAGAGGCAGGACGTACACGTATGTGTAGGCTGTGCTGTAGTGTGTGATTGAGTGAGGTTACAATAGGTAACAGGGGTTATAGTGATGACTGCCCCTTATTAGTGTATTTCAGGATTAGCATATTGAAAATTATGTCTGGTCTAACTGTGCATTTATCATTTATTTGATTACCAATTTTTGTTTCATTGTAAATGTGGAATCTTTCTAGAGTGTAAAATCATATCAACCTTATTAGTTATACGTAAAACGTACATAATATTTTCCATTGGACCTATGGAGTGTTTATTGTCCAAAAGGTGTTTTGCAAGTTTTGATTAATTGTTCCCATATATATATATATATATAATCATGGAAAGGTTCTTATAACCTTATGTGGAAGGGTCTTCTGTCTGTCTTATATATTTCTTGTAATAATCTAAACATGTTAATAGATATATGCCACATTTATCAAATTTATTTGAATTATATTTATTTTTATTTCTGGTCAAAAGCATATGTATGGTGTTTTCAGTTTTGAAGGAGATTTTGAGATTGGAATTTTTTAATAGTATTGTGATGAATTTTGTCCTTTACCAATGTATGTAAATTTGGCCAATTTTGTTTTAGTCTTACTTTTTTCTGTTGTATTTTTTGTTTTCTGTTGGAATGAATTTGTGCAAGTGTGATGTATCATAGTTATCATTGTAAAGTATTTGTTTTATTGTGTTTTTCTCTTTATCTATCTGTATTATTCATTGTGTGTGTGTTACTAGTCAGTTAGTTAAATATCTAATTGCTGCAAATTTGTGTTCTGGGGTGGTGATATGAGTCACTTGGATTATGGTGGCTGTTGTAGACATTTTTCTGTATGTATTGAACAATATGTTTTTGTCTTCTTTGGAGATGGTAATGTTCAAAAAATATATTTTATTATCATTTTCTTCCTCCATAGTGAATTTCATGGTAGGTGTTATGTTATTGAATATAGTGAGTACGTCATGTATATTAGTTGTTCCGTTTTTATAAATTATGAGAATGTCATCAACATAATGGAAATATCCAATTATATGAGATTTCAACAGAATGTCAAGTATCTTTTTATTCTCAGAGTATTGTAGATATATTTCGGAAAAGATAGATGAAGTTGGCATGCCCATTGCTAGGACCTCTTCTTGTATATACTGTATGTCTTGGTACTGAAAATAGTTTTGTTTAATTAGAACTTGGGATAACTTTCTTATTTCATGTTTTAATTTTTTATTGATGTTCTGATTGCACATTAAATCAATAATTCGATTAGATCTTTTGTGGGTATATTAGAGTACATGTTTTTGATACTGAAGGAAACTAATTTTAAATTTTTATTGAAAGGACTTTCTTGAAGGTCATACATTGGACACACGCTCCAGCATATCAGCTTGCCAAACTACTCTCCAATAAACTTGAAACATACATTCCACTTCCATACACTTCCAACATACAGAATACAGTCCACTTCAGGAATGAATAATGTTTTGATGGTAACTTTAAACATTTTGTTTATTTTATTCAAACTAACTCATGCACTCTTTTTAAAACACATTCACATTCACATTTAAAACTCTAAATTGTTAAAAATGTTTGTAAAACACATCATTAAAACCCTACATGTTTCGGTCACAATTGTTTGACCATCTTCAGTGGGTCGTCTTTCGTGCTTAGTGCCGTTACTACCTTCTCTGCTGGTTTGCGTCGTCAAGTTGTTTATTTGGTATGTGGCTGTATGTTGTCTATGTGTGTGCGTGCCTGATGTACTTGTCAAGTACATCAGGCATGCACACACATAGACAACATACAGCCACATACCAAATAAACAACTTGACGATGCAAACAAGGAGAGAAGTAGTAACAGCACTAAGCACGAAAGACGACCCCCTGAAGATGGTCAGACAATTGTGACCGAAACATGTAGCGTTTTACTGATGTGTTTTACAAACATTTTTAACAATTTAGAGTTTTAAATGTGAATGTGAATGTGTTTTAAAAGGAGTTCATGAGTTGGTTTGAATAAAATAAATATAACAACATGCACGGTGCGAAAGTAAAGATTTTAAACATTTTGTTTTACTTTAAGAATTCAAACATAAAGGGATATCCTCAATTAAAATAAAGTTTATACATTTACATATGCAGTTTTTAAACTGTACTCTGATTATATTACAGCTCATGGCTGCTTCGTCAACTGCCTCTGCTGCCACACTTCCATGCTGTGCGCCTACAGGTGGTGCAGGCCCTACGACAAGCCTGCCAAGTAGAGAATGATCCAGCTTTAGTCAGTGGTTACATCTACTTCCTAGCTCTTCATACAGTACATGACAGCTTGCCAGATCTGGCAGATCTTGTGTTGGTGAGTTGGCTGCTGGGGAAGTTACGGCGGTGTTTCCCAGCCAGTGAACTGTGGTCCTCTGGTAGCATGAGTGGCCATGTGATGAAGATGAGAACATGGTGTTTTGGTGTTGGTTGCTGCACCTGTTAGGAATCAGGAAGCAGGATCATACTGCAAACTCAGAGCTTTGAGAGACAGATATTTTGACAGTTCCAACAACTTTATTTGACTTCAAGTAACACTTTTAATTTTAATGCTGGAATTATGCAAATACAAATTACAAGCCAAAGGTTTCCAGACTTTGGTGATGTAACAGTTCGAGGCTTGGGAAAAGAAGTAGCGGTAACGTTCACCCTAGAACAGGCCATGAAGGCCCAGAGGGGGAGTATTGGTATCACTGTACTGTTTCTGTAACCTTGGCACTTGATAGGGGTAGGTGGTCAATGCCACACCCCGGCTACTTTGTTTAAAGTTAGAATCATTTATATATTGTGTGCTAAGAACAGCATGTTACATATTATGTGGCTTTTATGTTTTGTTTGACAGGATATGGCTCAGCTGATTGTGGAAAGAAGTTCAATAATTGCAGCAATTTTGCCGGCTCCAGATCATGACATTCCTGGAGCGCTCAGTACACAGAATGCCCTTATGCAGATGTTCTGCTCCTATTTACAAAAGGTGATGTATCTGATTTTTGTACAAGTAGTCAAACCTGAGCATGTCTTATGCAGTGGATATGTTTTAACATTTTGAGCCCTGGTCGCATTAGGTACAAAGTAGCCCTGGTCTCTGAATACTTTTTATGTAACATTTTTATGTAACTGTTTGAAGTGCAGGGTATTCAAGTTGAATTTTGTCAGGTTTGTGGCTCTCACAGTTGTATCAGCAGTACAGTCAAATGGGATGTGATGCTGAATAATTTTTAGTGTCTTTGTTGTTTTGTTTAGTATAGACGAACAAGGCACTTCTTTGGGGGGGGATGTTGATGGTCATTGTTAGTGATGCTGCTACAGGAAAATTGGTAATAGAGGATATGAGAAAAATGTTAATAGATGTCTGTGCTTTTATTTGTTTGGGATCTGATATTTTACTGTTGTTTCTTACTGAAGTGATTGGATTATTAACTCATACAGATCAGTTTTATTTTTAATGGTTTATTTGGTGATGCTATCATTGTCTATGTAGCAGGTGAATAAATGTGAATATGAGTCATTGGTGGAATAAAAAGTAAAGGATTTGGAGAGAAACCTGTACACCACAAATTTCACATGGCCTGCCATTGGAGAGAACCTGGTACAGGCATCTGAAATGACTCATTAGATCTGAATATGAATTACACTGCTACAGGAGACTGAACTGGTGGTGAATAAGTGCCCAGTCGTACAGTTAGCAATTGGCAGTGTCTCCAGTCGATTGTATGTTCTAATAAGAAAAAGTAATAATATTCTTTATTATCTTCAGGCAAGAGAACCTAGAAGAGAGGCCTATACATGGTCTGAAAGTCAGGATCAGATATTGGTGACTTGGAGTACAGGAGAGGAATCGACAATGCATATTCTTGTGGTGCATGCCATGATCATCTTATTGAACTATGGGCCAGGACAGGGTATGCATTTCAAGAAGTTGAATTTAATTCATTTCCATGGTCTGCTGCAGTATATCGTATTTGCCTTGATATAAGATGACCTGCCATCACACTCTTCAATTCTTAGAGAAGTACCTGTACAGAGCATGCTTATTTGTGTGTACGATTATTAGGTGACCCCCCCCCCCCATTTTTCAGTGAGGAATTAAGAAAAGAGTTCTGATCGTATATGTGGGTAATATGGTAGGTTATTAAATTTTATTACCATCAGCACATTGTAACTGAACATTGGCAGGATCTGCCGAACCACCCGCTGTGAAAAAGCGTTTCTGTCCATCAGCCATCTCACTTTTACCCATGTCCATCCAGTCATGACAGCTTGAAAACTAGTTGCAAGGACCTGATGTTTGGAAATTCAGTTTGACATTTGTGTTGACAAAATTTATGGTTATATTTTGGACAAGAAATTTGCTACTTGGTTATGTTATGGGCATTTCTTTCACTGCAGAAATTTAAACTTAACTTCTGAGAATTTTAAATTGGTCAGCGAACAAAGTGTAAGACCCTTTTTTTGTCTGACCAATCACTATAGGGTGTTGCATGTGTCCCCATGGAGAATGCGGGTGTAGAAATGCAGAGGGGACTCAGATATTACCTTAGAGAGAGAGTTAGTGGCAAGACTGGAAGGAAGCAGTGTCCAGGGACCGAAATGTATTAGATTGTATAAAACAAAATAAAGTGGCATCTATAAACTAACACTATTATAAGGCACCTGAGAAGTGTTCTCATTCTCTGAAAGGCTAGCCCATGCATCTGATGCTCCCAGTCCATCCACTTGCGTAGGAGACGTAAGTCAGAATATGCCCATTGTGGGTGTAAAAGGACCTCCAATGGATAGTGACAACATGTTCATTAATTTCCTTTTGTTTAGTGAACTTACTGTGGCTGGTAGCCACAATCAGTGCTGTCTCTGTGTGATAGTGTTTTGCAAGTTAGCCGATGACTTTACAGAGTTTTGTGTTTTGTATGTTATCACCTTATGTATAGTGAATAAAATATTTACATAGTATCTATAAAAAGTTTTTTTCCTGTGATATAACAGTTTAACATTTTAAAACAATGTATTTATGTAATAGGGTACATCCAGAGTTGTTTCAGTCAGTTACTGCAATGTACTGCTTCTTTTCTGTATAGGCTGTTAACAATATTATTTACAATTTACATTTATATCTGTTGTATTTTGTCCTGAGTGTTAGCTGGTTTACCTAACCCAAGTACCTTCTGATTGCCATGAGTTTCCTTCCACATTGTTTTCAGTTCATCATTCAGTCACCCTACCATTAGATGTTACATAACCAGTGTGATAAACAAGTGTTATTAAAATCCAATTAATCAGTCTGTTTACTTCATGAAGATTTCATATATATATTTGGTTTACTGAGTTTGGAACATGAGAGGGATATTCTTGTGTTCTCATCATTGTTTTTGAAGTGGCTGAACAGTTACCAAGGCTGGCAGAGTGACAGCAAATGGCACTCTTTGTTCTAACAGCTACAAAACAGAGTTCAGCCATGACATTTGTGTTTTATATTAATACAACATGTGATTTGCTGTAAATGAGAATTAGGTGAACTGAGTCTTAGTATATTTAAGTTAGGCTCAGAACAGGAGGTTAATTTAATTTTTCATGCTTAATGAACTAAACTAGCCAAATAGTCCTCTTATAATTACTCTGCTTGTATAGCAATTTCCTGCTGTGGTAGAACCTAAAAGTTTTGTTTTCTCAACAGCCCACTGTTACATTGTTTCCCAGTTGAATTAACTGTTGTTCATATGTCCCAACACATTTCTTTAAGGTACATTTAAAGTTATCTTCTAGTTTATGTGTTCAAAATGGTCTATTCCCATGAGGATTTGCCTATAAATTTGCTTATACATTTTTTATTTCTATGTCCATATCCTTGATTTCATCCGCACAATAATACTTGGTGGAATGCTACTTTGAGAGCCTCTCTTAATGTAATTTTTTTTGCTCTTCTGTTACTTCTTCTCTCCTAGGTCCTAATAATCTCCAGATATTTTTAGCAAACACTGCAAGGCTCTGTTCTTCCTTCAAAGTTTCAGTCCAAGTTTCACACCCATGCAAACAGCAGGTAGTCCTACTGAATAGTTGGTGTGAATTCTGAAGGCTTTCTGTCTGTCTCCACAGATTTGAATCTCTTTGAAAGTCTCCTGGAAACTTGGTTTCCACTTGGTAAGGAGCCTCCCAAGGCTTATTTAGTGGATACATCAGAAGAAGCACTGCTGATCCCTGATTGGCTAAAACTTAGGATGATTCGGTCAAATGTGGATCGCTTGGTGGATGCAGCACTGACTGACCTTGAACCTCCACAACTGGTGCTTTTCATTCAGTCCTTTGGAATTCCAGTGAAATCTATGAGGTATTTTTGAATGATAAAATCATATTACACTGCAGAATCTCAGTTCTTGGTGGGTGATACATATTTTGAAATGTTTGAATTAGGATTTAGCTCATAAATATAAAGGCAAGTGAGGAAAAGGATTGAACACCAAAGTTGCCTTTCCTTCTTATTGAACAAGCCTGTTGTGTGTGAAATTCTAGATCTTACAAGGCCTTGCAATTTAATAAGTAGGCTGATTCTGTAAACAGTAATTTCAGGCTGTACTCATTAGCTCGCTTTTCTGTTGCATAGAGTTCCAGTCATACAACTGTTTATTGTGAATGTAATTAGGTACACTTACTATGTAATGTAGCAGTTATGTGCTGTTTAGCAGATTAGTTAGTGTCCTGGGTTTTGCGACAACAGAAAGATGCTAGTACTTCAGTGTCATTTTCAACACACACACATCTACATAGGCAATTGAGTGTTTTATCTGTTTAATTTGTGTAGGTAGTTAAATGGAATTGTGGTATCTGGTACAGGCTGTGTACTGTCGTTGGCTGGTATCAGCGTGGATACTGAATGAAGGTTTGTTGATGGGGAATTTTGGTGGTGTAAGGATTTGTACAGTGGCCTTGTTAATTGAAATGTAGTGATTTTTACTGAAAGAGACATATATGATCATGCATATAATGTTTGACTTCTGTGTATCTTGGCTGGTGCCCATAATACTCGTATGACAACACCATTTTGTGGTGTAACTGGCTGTGAACATTTACAGCAAACTTCTGCATAGACTGGATCAAGCTGTAACTGCAGACCCATTGTCAGTTGGTGAAGCAGTACTGGACAAAAGCTACATGGCACAGTTGGTTGAAGTACAGCATCGCCGTGGTGCAACTGGAGGACAGATGTTTGTGCAAGTTGTTCAGCTAGAGCAACCCCGATTACCAGGTTTGTGGCAAGATGATTCTGAATGTAGTAGAAAGTGTATGGTCCACAGGTGGCATAAACACTATTCAGTACTCAGTGAAGCTTAGGCTGCTCTTTATTATTGTGGTATAATTAGCCATTTTGTTGGTTTTCCCCAGAAATACCTTAAGAGGATTTCACTGTTTTCCCCTTTAAGATGTTCTTTCTTTGCAGGTCTGTCAAATAACTTCTTGTGTAGACAACACTGTGTTTATCAGTGTTATAAATGTTAACACATTGTTTTGGTATTTATCTTTTCCATTATATTTATTTTGTGATTTTTCAAATTTAGAACTATTTTACTCTTTTTCTTCAGCTAATTTTTAAGCGTAGCCTTGGGGTCAATAAATTTTCCAAAAATCTAGGGACTGCCCCAAAATTCTAGGCATTAGAATGGTAACATGCAGGCAGCACCTTACTGAGGACCCACAATTCTGAAGTGACATGTGAACCTCACTGTTGTCTGGTGCCTTCTTTTTGGTGGTTGTGAACTGATATATGTTTTTGTATATAAGGAAAAAAGGTGCATTGATTATGCTGAAAATATGAAGCAGCACTCTTTAAAGTTTATTTACTGGACAACCAGGAACTCTGAATTTGTGCACCCCTTGTGCAGTTTGTCGAGTCAAAAGTGCATCAAGAATAAACCATGGTCTAACTAGGAGAGACATGGTTCCTCTTCCATGTTATTTAGTCATTTGAATTCAGTTTACTTTCTTCAGATGCATTCAACTATACCATGTTCTTATATCTGTACCTTTGTGAAATTTTGTGATTAATATGAATTAAAAAAAAGTCATAATCCAGGTCCTTTGCACTGCTGTTCTGCGAGTCTGTATATTACAAATTGCTGGAATTAACTGGTAGAAGACAATAAGTAGTGATTGGTTCTTTGAATCAATTATTAATGTGCTGAACAGCCTTTGTTGGATTGTTTTTGTTTTTTCAGCTTCAAAAACTTCTACTTCAACAGTTCCTGGAATATGTAAATGGAAACCTGTAAAAGTGTGCTTGCCATGTTTGTCTCTCTTTTTTTTTTCTCTCTCTCTCTCTCTCTCTCTCTCTCTCTCTCTCTCTCTCTCTCTCTCTCTCCCTCTCTCTCTCTTTCACATAACAATTTGAGAACTGCTCAGTGAATTTGCTTGACATTTGGCATTTTGGAATATCACAAAAATTCTCAGCTTATTGTAGTTTTGGTTAAACTCAGACAACAAGGTCAGATTCTTTACATGAAGACATTTTTGAAATTGTGTGTGCCGGTCACACATAATGTGTGGTAAACTCACTCTTTGTTCATAATGGACTGGATAGACAAATTAACCCTTTGGCATACTAATTTTTATAACACATGGCGCAAAGAGCATTTTAAAAGCGTTTCATCAGCTTTCAAACGGTAAAAGATATGTCATGCCATCTACTGACAGAAGGCGAGAATTAAAAGCGAAAGACATCGATGGCTCAGACCGTCTCACAGCCGGCTGTGTATTAATCGACCTAGCGAGCCCGGGCGTCTCACAGACGTCTGTGTATGCCAAGGGGTTAAACATGATTTCTGTGCCTAATACTTTTTTCCTTATGTGTTACAAGTTTTGAGGTAACTGATTGAGCTGGATTCTTTATGTTTTGTCAACTTGTGGCTTGAGTATTGTGGGACTGATTTCACTGTTGCTCTTGAGTGCACCCTTTTTATTCTCTTTGTAACACTGTCAAAAAGTAGCACTCACAGGTTTAAAACTGGAAGCAATAACAAGCTAACCTTCCAGAGTTGTTGCGCATTGCATATATTTATAACTCATTCATTAAGTAGGAGTCTGAGTCCTGCCCTAATGAACAGGCTGTATTGTGGAATTGGAGAAGAAAGTTAAAGATATTAATTTGGTGTTTGTAAGACAGTACAGAATGTATGAGTAATTGCTCATTACTACAGTTGTGATAGTCAATTGACTTACATCAGCCAACACTTTAATTTATCACACATTTTTGTTTGTCTAGATTATTCTCGACTGTGTGTGTCAATACCTCGACGGACTCTTCCAGTAGCTGTACTCTCCAGTAGAGATGGCTCAAAAAATTCAGACCAAACAGACGTGCAGCAAGCTGCTCCTACATTACTGAAACTATTTGGAGGTGGTAACATGGAACCTGACTGCAGTAAGGCTGAAAAACAGCAAGCATTTAGGACTCTGCAGAAGGTAAGTTTCATTTTCACATAGTTTACCATAGAAGCAAATGTGTGCATCAGAATATTACTTTTTCATAAGGTGCATACTGATCATCTGCAAGACTGCATTAGTGTGCAGCTGTCACTATGTGCTGCTGTACATCCATAAGGTGTCCAGGCTGTAACTAGTATAATTTTGTGCATAAAACTTACCTCACTCTTGTTGAAAGTATGCAAGTAAGAGTACTGGAAGACTGAAAATGGTGGTGATGATGCTAGACTGGCACTGACGTTACAAAAAGAAGTGCTTAAAATCTACACTGTTGGTGTCAGTTTTCTGGAGCTGTGCAGGCCCTTTCTCTGTACAATAGTACATATATTCACTTACCAGAGAACACTGACTCATACGTCTGTTGCTGAAAACCTTTGTGTGGATTACTGTACAAATGATGTGTTTTAGTCTCCTTTTATTCATAAAAATAAAGAAGCATCCTAGGGAGATGAGATGATCATACTGTCTCTTTTTCAATTTTGGCACAAGTTGACTGATTTTTAAAAAAAGTTGATACAAATATCATGTCAACTGGAGGACTCCCCACCATTTTACTTCTTAATGTCATTCATTGTTAACAACAGGATAGCAGACGTGCTGACTTTGCAAGGTGGGAGTGGCACTAGAGCAATTTACTTCAGGATCCTGAAGTTATGTGTAGTGATAGATCTTGCAAGATGGTCATTTTTTTTTAACATAATCAGTTAGTAGTTTGCAGTTTTGTGGAATGCCAAGTGACAAAATGGCAAGTTTAAATTACAGCAAAATTTCTTTAATCTGACATCCAGTAATTCAGGAATCCTGATAATCTGCTTCTTGAGTCCAGTTAAGGGCATGATGAGTGTTATTAACTTAACATGTCTTACACAAACATTATTCTAAAAATCAACTACCGAACCACTCTGTGTCATGGTTCAGAGTGCTGCTGGCATCTGACAAGGGAGGTCTGGCTTTGATCCCAGGCTGGTCTGTTTGAGATTTGTGTTGGAGAATGTGATAATCAGAACATTAGTATATCAAAAAGCAATTCAATCAACACAGCTATCTTTGTAGTCTATAAATAATGTCTGTTTTTAAAATTAACTGCATATACAGGGTGTTCAACTTAAAAGTGGACCGTTAACTAAGCTGTGAATATTTCATGTCAGATGCTATTTATAATGGTTCTGCTGGTATGACATTATACTACTACATGTGCAGGAGTTGGCAAGACTGTTGCAGGAGAGGGAAGAACTGGTCTTGACCATCTGTATCAGTTGAATCAGTCGACAGTGAGTCCTGGTTTTTGAACACTGCCGTTTTTTACGCTTTCATAATGCGGTTAACAGTGGAAGAACATGTATTTATTTTGGAAAGTTATTTAAAAACGATGTCTTACACCCACTGTAGACGAAGTTTCTTTGAAAAATTTAGAATTTTGAAGATGAATATTACTCATGCCATCGAAGAAGTAAATGAAAGAACGCTAAGAAAAGTTGTGAGGAACATGGTGAAACGTGTCGATAAGTGCATTGAAATGAATGGACATCATTTCCAACACTTACTGTAAATACAAGTTATTTGTGTGACATAACATGTTGTAAATCTTAGTAAATAAATTACTCATATAAAAATATGGTCCACTTTTAAGTTGAACACCCTGTATCAACCCAAGTGGTTATCATCAGGCAAAATTTGTAAAATTCATATTTTTCGCTGAGGGTATGTGATGGCACAGTAGGTTGAGGCACTGCATTACAAGCCAGAAGGTTGCAGGATTGATTCCGGATGGGGTCATTAGGATTTTTCATTGACTTAATCCTTCTGGCTGCACTCTGACCCTGGGGTTTACTCAGCCTCTAACAGAAAAGAGTACCAGGGGTATCTCCTTGGGGGTAAAGGCAGTCCATGTGCAGAGCTGACAACCTTCTGACCTTCATGTGCTGCTTGTCTAGATATTCTGGGAACTGTAATAGCCTGTCCAGGCCTGTAATGGGATAGGTTTTACCAGTCTCATAGAATGTATTGCATGTAAGCATCACTGACAACTATTTATTCTTTGGTTGATTGTATTTTTGTGACATTTAAATTGTTTAATTTTCAGACACTGGCAGTTGAACTTCAGCAGTCAACAGGAGAACATAAAATACTTAATTCCACAATGGAATTCTTTAATGAAGTATTAAACTCACCAAGATCAACATCATTTGTCACTTCACTGCTTCACACACCACAGTTAGCATGTCCCTTGTTGCGACTTATGACTACAGCAGCTGTGAGTATTGTATTTAACTGTTACAATTTTGAAGTGCAGGTGAACAGTTTTGGGACTGGTGCAGTATAACAATTTGAGGTTGGCCTTAGTTACAGGCCGGTATTGTCCCTTTTAAAAGTAGTTCCCTTCAGAGTTGATACAGTGGTTTTGTCGCATCTCCCACTGCTGAAAGCATCTCTAGAACTCTAATTTTGTGATGCTGTCCTCCGCCAACTGTGATGCAGCTTGAGCCCCTGCAATGTCCTCAAGTCTTTGTCCAATTAGAATTAGAATAGGATGGAATTGTAAATGGGTTGGAGCCCTTTAAGTCCTGATGCACATAGGCTTTTTTAACAGGCCCTTTGTGCCCCTTAAACTGATATCCAAGTCACAGGAGTCCTGTTCCTTTAATAAAGTTCCAGATTGCCTCTAGACTTAGACTTCTAACATCCTCTGGTTTCAAAAAAAAGGAACCCAAATAGATATGTCTGAGTGTCACCAAGGCTTCACACTCACACAAAACATGAGCTGAGGTTTCCTCCTCTGCCCCACACCTCCTACATAAGGGACTGTCGAATCTGCCCTATAATGTAGAGATGTCTTCTCAGGGTGTTATATCAAGTAAGGAGGCTGGTAACTATCCTGGATTGTATCCTGTTAGAGGACAGTAACCTAGTCGAATAAACATATTGGCCAAGCCCTCTCTTGCTAAGTGGCTTAGGTTCCCGTTATGGAGTCCTATTAAAGAAATGCTCCATTTCCAGAGCCTTCCATTCCATGTCTCTCATAGTCCTCAGTAGAGTAGCCCTTCTTCCAGGTTCTCCTCATGGAGCCTCTCTAAGGAGAGTTGCTCCATTTCCAGAGCCTACCTTGACATGTACGTAGCTTTCAGATTGCCCAGAAAAGGAGCCCTCCTTTCAGGTTCCCCTCACAGAGCCTCCATAGAGAGAGATGCTCCGTTTACAGAGCACTCTTTTACCGTCACTCAAAGTCCATGGTAAATGAATTCCCTTCCATGTTTCCAAACAGGGCCCCTATGGAGATGCCTATTTCCAGGACCTTCCTATTACTTATCCTTCAGGTTTGCCAGTAAAAGAGCCCTCCCTCTAGGTTTCCCTTGCAGAGCTCACACAGAAAGGGATGCTCCATTTCCAAAGCCCTCCATCTGTCTCTCAATTCCCTGGTAAAACGAGCCCCCTCCAGGTTCCTCGATGGGGCCCCTGTGGAGAGAGATGCATGTTTCCAGAGCTTTCTTTTACATATATTCTCAAGTCCCCAACAAACAAGGTCTCCTGATAAAAGAAAATTTCACCTTCCCCTCAAAGTCGCTGGTAAAGGAGCCCCCTTTCCATGGTCACCCAACAGGGCCCTTACAGAAGGAGATGCTCATTTCCAGAACCAATGGTTTATTCATTCATTAATATCTCTTATAGTCCCCATTTAAAGAGATCTCCAACGAAACATGGGGAAAACATATGGTCACTGTCCACAGAGCCCCACGTGGACAGAAGTCCTACATACAATGGAGCTGTGGCCTGGTTCCCCAAGAGGATCATTTATGACACTGCTGTTACTATCCCAGTGCCGTGCAGCTTTCAGCACAATACCTTCCACCTTGGCCTGGGTAGACCAGAGCCCCATTAGCCAGCGTGTGTCATAGTAACCCTTATCAGGATATCCCCTCGACACCTGTTACCGCCTCCCATGTGACCCAGGGTAAAGTAGAGTATAAATACATGTAACTCTGAGGTTCGGATGAGGGGTTGGTTTTATGGGAGGCTAGAAACACCAATCAATGACTATTTGTAATAATTTATCCTCAGAAAGAACACAATTCCTCTCATTGGAAAACAGCAGAGTTGATTTCCAAAAATCCATGAACAAGTTCTGTGGAAATGAAACTGATAAGTGAAGAACAGCAAATACTCCAGCGGCTAAAATACCATACGTTCCCAGTTAGCGCTGGGGATGAAGAGGTCAATTTTGCTTCTGAACAAAAAAAAAAGCGAGATAAAACTTCTTTCTTGTATGAGGTGGTTGACAAATGATACTCCAGATAGTTTGCGTGTGCGCGCGCGCGCGCACACACACACACACACACACACACACACACTCTCACTCACTCACTCACTCTCACTCTCTCTCTCTCTCTCTCTCTCTCTCTCTCTCTCTCTCTCTCTCTCTCTCTCTCTCTCTCTCTCTCTCTCTCTCTCTCTCTCTTAATGTGCCTATGTATGTATGTACATGTTTTCCATTCCAGGTTTGTGGTCTAAAAATATGAGTTATCTATGCATGTTTCAAGCTGTACTTATACACAGACTACTGTAAGTACACGACATGCTGTTGCCTAGCACACTTGCCATGAAAATTGAATAGCCATAAGGTGATGCAAAGAATGATAAAGTTGTTGATATGGAAGGCTTATGTTAAATGTGTCTATAGCAACAATAAAATATGTATAAACATTTCTTTCCATTAATTCATTATTTAGTCTGTTCTTTCCCCCTTCTGAGAACATGTGATTTTTTATGCTTACAATGTAGACATTCTGAAATTCAGTTAACTCTTGGTTTGAAGTGAAAATTTAAATGTCTGTGTAAGAGAATCTGAATCATTTAGAATTATTATTATGGAAAATTTTTTAATATTTGATGTACTCCTGCAGTATTTACAAGCAGGAATGGAACCAGTTGGTTGTATGTACTCGTGCAGTGGAGGAGTGGCTACTGTCTTGATTTAGTAACAGACAGCACACAAACAGATTTGTCAAACGTTTTTACTCATTTAAAGACAACAATGGGCAGCAATAGATTAACTTTTATCCTTATATGATCATGTTACACTGTGCCTTCTTAAAATCTAAATATGTCATGCACAGAAGTAATTGACCCATGCAGTGACAGAATACTTGGGTTATATTTTGAGGACATTGTACCACTGTCTGTTTCAGGCAAAAGCAAACATCTCAGAAGATATAGTGCAGTCTCTAGTTAGTATTTGTCAAGCCATTATCAGAACTGCACCGGACAGCAGATCTCCAATAATTAACACTGTTAAGCACTTCTTACGTAACCATACATTGAAACAAGAACAGAAGTCTAAAGTAGTTCACCTGTCATCTGCAGAAGACCTGTTACAAGGTACTGCCATGTTCTGATATTTAGATGTTGATTTTTGTAGATCATACTTTGCTAAGCTGTCTTTCAGCCAGTCAGTCAGATGACACGTGGAATTGTACTCAAAAGGCCCCAGGATTAATTTTTGGTGTGGAGGCAGGCTGTACTGACTGATGTTTTTCATAGTTCCCTTAGTCCCTCCAGACACCTTCTGGAGTAGTACCTTAAAATGGGCCATAGTAGATTGTGTTTCTGTGGTGTATTTTATCATGTCAGCTCTAATTTGGACTGTATGTCATTGAATGGTAGGGCGGTTGGCTGATTCCATCCACATCTTTCCCACTTCACCATACTCAATCATCCTCCCTTGTGACTACTGTATGACCTATGCATATGGTAGAATGTCATTAAATAACCTAAGAAGAAATGAGTACTAGTAATTTAATGTTACTGTGAGTAATTTAATATCGTTAAAATCCCAGTAATGTTTATTATGTTGGGTCTGTAAAGGAGCCACACAGTCAGTGAATTGGTAAACATTTTATAGGCTTGCATGCAATTAATTATTCAAGACTGAGGAGGAAATACAAATTAACACTTCAACTTAAGTAGTAATTCTGTCGTAAACCTGAGACCTACACAGATAAAACATCAACATCCTTTAACATAGCTCATACCTGCTTTATCAGCAGATTCCTATTTACTGCAGGAGTGTTGTTGTGTGTGTGATAATATTCTCTTTCTTCCAGTTCTTCAGCAGACTCATATTTTGAAACTGGAACGAACTGGACAGTTATTGCTGGATGAGGGTTTAAAACTGCACCATACAGAGAAATTGGTTGAAGCAATTTGTACACTCTTAATTCAAGATACAACTGAGTCTCCAACACAGACAGACAGTACGTCACATGTAGCAAGACCTGATCGGACAGGCCTGCTAACAGACTGGTTGGCTTCACTGGAACCTGAAGTTATTGGCTCATGTACATCATTACAGGTAATTACCAGTTAAGGATTTTGGTTGTTTTGTTGTGGTCTGTACTTGGGCTTTGTTGTCAACCCGCATGCTATGGTTAAAGTATTCTGCCTGGAACATGCCATGCGTGCCCTTGTGTGCTGCTTGGCAACAACTTTGTTATTGTGTTAATGCTGTTAGCACAACCCAGTAAACATGTTTCTTACTACATAAAATGTTAATAAAGTGATCATCAGTTTACTTATTTGTTTATTTATTTGTGGTTCATTTATTGATGATGTCAGTTACTCACATTATATAACATTAACAAATAAGTTGCTGAATAAATAATGAATTGGAATTGATATGGAAGGAAGCAGTTGCCATCTGATTTGAGGTACTACTGCAGTATTTCTTAGGAGGAACTAAGGAACCACAAAAACCTGTTGTCATATTAGACATGGAGCTAAAATTTGAACCCAATATTCCCGAAGGCATAGCAGGAGTGATTCAGTGCAGCCACCAACTTGATCATGAGTGTGCCTTAATATATATATATATATATATATATATAATATTTGGAACCAATAAAATGGAAATAATTGTGTATTTGCAGTGGCTATCAATCTCGTGTTGTGAAATTTGTTGAAACCAATATTGTCAGAGTATCAAGACCAGAGTTTTCAGAATATCTCACAAAATGAGTTTCATATTTCTCCCCAAAATAGCAGTGAATTCAGATGCCATTACTTTACTGTATTTGGCTTTGTGTTTGTGTTTGGGGGTGGGGGGGCTTGTAAAACCCTCTTAAGATGTTCCTTGGAAAATTTAGTGAATTTGGCTTATTAAGTAGGAAAACATCTTAAAGGGGTAAATGTGAAAACAATATTGTTCTGTAATTGTGTATTGAAATTTACATTCCCTTTACTAGAATATTATTTACAGAAATTATGCATTAAATGGTTATTTTCACCATGCAAACACATTTCAAGTCCTTTCATCTTTAGTGATTTTGACACATTCTTGAATACAGGATAACATATTATTTTTCAAGCATGACTAATAGATAAAGATCCCCTTCTCACCAGAACTATTTGATAGTATCGATTCTGCCTTACCATATTTTTCTGTTTTCACCTTTTCTGCCTGAAGTAGTCACTTACAGACTGGGAAATATGTCTCATATTTTAAATTGATGCAGAAATGCGAGGTTCTGAAAGGTTTTTCCTAGCAAGGAAAATTCAAATAGCACCACTGTGTTTCTAATATCCAGCTTCTTGTATTGACAGTGGGTTACATTTTATGCCAGGTTTTTTTTTTTTTTTTTTTTTTTTAAATCTAATAAGCATGCTAATCACATGCTCAGTAATTAATGGATCTACAGAATAGAAGCTGTACACATACAAGCAATTTAAGGTGAACACAGAAAGTATAAATTTTGCATACAGTGTACTTCACGTTGTTGAAATTAAAGTAAAACAGGAATGGTCAGAAAGCACTGCATTGAACCAGTGCAGATTCACATAAATTACACACACAGACCTTGATGTTGTGTCGTGCTGTGTGAAATGCACATGTAGAAATAGATGGCAGTATATTTGCAGTGTGAAGTCATTTCCCACCCCATATTTCCATGAATTATCTTTGAGTTGCTTGTCTGTACCTCAAATCTTTGGTGGAAATGACCTTGGAGATGAGTCATTATGAACTGACAGCAGGATTTTTTTTACTGTATATCGGTAACAAATTAAACAAATGGTAATTTTTTTAAAGATTTTGATACTGCAACATATTAAATGGATAAAAAAAATGTTGCATCTTGAAATATATGTACTTTTTAGCAGGAAATCCTTTTAAAGGGAAAAATTATTAACAGGGCAACATATATATGTTGTGTGGGAAAAATTTGGTAAAAATTATTCCATGCAGTGGGTACTGGGTCATTCCCTGGGGGTACAGCAGTCAGGTTACGGCATTAACCACCCACTCCACCTAGCACCAAGATCAAGGAAGGAGTAGAGCTATACTACTCTGTGCCTAAATGGCTGATCATAGGGTGAACTCTCTATTCTCTATTAAATTATTCTGACAACCGAGACAGGAAAACTTTTTGAGTGTGGAGACCTTAACCCTTTAAACACCGAGTTAAATCCCACCTGCCATTTGCTGGCATTATTAGTAGCTCACCCTGTTCTCCACATTAGCAGGATAAGGGTTAATTGGGTTGCATTATATGTGTGTATGAAGAAGCCTCCTTGTGCTGTATTTCAGATGCAGCTTCTGTTTTCCAAATCCCCCAAGCATCAAATGGTAGTTTCAAAATTAGGAAGCTCAGCTACCCAGTCATGTCAGCCATATCTGCTTACTCTGTTGACACATCAAGCAAGCTGGGGAACGCTGCACCGCTGCTTAGAGAATCTGTTAGCTGAATGTAATGAGAACTATGACCCAACAGCTGTACTTGACTTTCTGTGGGCTCTCACATATCACCCGAAACTTTGGCAGGGTCGTGAGAAGTGTACACCCAAACATCATTCCCCAGAAGACATACTGGGACTTACACCACCTCAGGTAAGGCTCTGTGTGATTGTTTATTGCAAGGAGTGCAGTATAAAGTTCTACAAAATATGGGAGTATACACAAATGTGTACAAATTTTTGTAACTCATGTTTCCAGTCCATATCAACATTTTTATTAGTTTTCCTTGTTATTCTTCTCCTTTCCTTCCTCCCTCCCTCTTTTTTTGCAATTGTTTTTGCCAGTCTTATATGCCCTATAGAGAATGACTGACTTTAAATCAGTGATATTGATGGAAAAAGGTATGTAAGTTGTCACCTTTATGGCAGTCACATGTAAATCAGTTAGAGTAAACATTTGTGTCAGATTGTGTCACATAATTTACTTCTGCACAGTTCACATACGATTATTTTGCAAAAAGTAGATACTCTGTTTCTGTTGCACAAGCTTTGTCTTCTTGCGGAGTGTGTTACAGTAATCAGTGAAGAATCTGAACTGGGGGGAACACATCAGGAGTGGTAAGATACAAAGTCAACTGAACCACTGTGTGCGTATATGTGTGCGTGCGTGTATGTGTGTGTGTATGTTTGTGTAATTTTGGAGAAAATAGAAAAGTCACTGTGTGGAGATGGTGTATTTGGGGACTGTGTACAGGTATTGTGTAGTTGAAATGGCAGTTGATTTTTTAAGATTGCTGCTTTTTGAGGTATGATGCCATGTTATATAGTTTGCAACATTTCAGTGGTTTGTGTCACCAGACTGCATAGCATGACATCCCAGAAAACAGTCATATTGAAAAATTTTTATATTACACAAATGTGGGATTGTTACATCAGGATTGTGGTAGTAGTATAAAGGTACTCTTTGGGTTCTGAACTGTACCTTCCTATGTACATGTGAGAAGAGCATTGTGTGAGTTCATTTGTTGTTTCAGACATTGGCACTGGTTGGCTATATTGTTGAAGAGGCTGTCCTGACACTTCTAGAAGGTGAAACTCATTCACAACAGACTGCTTTAGATAAAATGGAATCTCGCCTTGCACTGTTACCACAGTGTGTCAGTGGTGGACAGGAAATGGCAGCAGTAGCCAGATATCTTGTTGGTATTGTGTCTGCAAAAACAGGGTTAGTGTTGTTTTTAAAGTTACATGTACTGTTGTGTATTGTAATTTAATAAGTCCAGTGAAATAATTAACACCATTGACACTATGAACCTTTGTTATTCTTTAACACATCTACATGTATCAACTTTGTAAGTGTTAGTGTTCTTAAGAACCAGTAAAATTACAATTATACTTATGTTGGAACTTCATTTATTGTGAGGCCAGATTAACTCTTTAAGCGCTGAATTAAATCCCATCTGCTATTTGCTGGCATTATTAGGAGCTCACCATTTTGTCCACGTTAGCAGGATAAGGGCTAAATCATTAACCCTTAGGCTACTAATGTCATATATATATATATATATATATATATATATGGAGCACCTATTCTTGATGTTTCTAGATCACACACAACGACGCAGCACGGTCGGTAGGACTGCTCTGGACGAGTGATCAGCTCGTCGCAGAGACCTCTACCTGACAACACACAACCCTCACAACAG
>Ga0268261_10000715_pt1 | contig 21490 bp, 22 predicted proteins | sample TergutNc150P1_FD_190353 | JGI IMG/M metagenome (GOLD analysis project Ga0268261, IMG submission 190353) | Nasutitermes corniger P1 segment gut microbial community from laboratory colony in Florida, USA - Nc150 P1 (SPAdes) (version 2) | ecosystem: Host-associated > Arthropoda: Insects >...
ACTCGGTACTTTATATCCAGATGATATTTCCCTTCCAAATTCATATTTTATAGGATACATCCATCCCAACTCACCATAAAACCTAAAAAATTCAGAAACAGGTGGTTGCCACCTTGCCCACAATGTTATAGACCTTATTATCTTTGTTTCTTCTGTAACTTCATCTCCATATTCTTCTTCTGTAAACCATCCTAAAAAGGTATATCCCTCTCTTGTTACAGTAGGTAATGTTAATGTTTCTCCCTCTCTTATTTCTACTACTCTTTCAATACTATCTGTAAATGTTCCTCCATTTGCATTAAATCTAACTGTTAGTAAAGGTAAGTATCTCCATCTTGCAAAATACGTTGTATTTCTTGATGGTATTGTACTTTCTGTTACTCTTGTTCCTCTAATTTGTCCTGTAAACCAACCTACAAATTCATGTCCTTCTCGTTCTGCTGTTGGTAATTCTCCTCCTAATGGTACTTGTCTTACTTTTTGAAATGGATTTATGTTTGTAAAACTAAAACTTGTTATTCTTCCTCCGAACGGATTGAAGTTATACAAATTGAAAATAGAGAGTATTACCATTAGAAAATTAACGGCAATGCTCTCTATTAGAATTTAATTGTATGAAATATCTAAAAGTATGTCTTCATATGGAATATACTCTATATTATTTTCTTCCATTTCGATTAGTCGCAGTCTTAATATACCACGTCTAAAATCCGAACGTGCAATTCTATTTACTTCTTCAAGTAAATATTCATAATTAGATGAAAGTTCTATTGTTTCTATTATATAATTTAAAGGTATTCTTTCATCTATAATAGCTGTTTCTATATTGTTCATTATCCATTCTCTTGAGTATACTTTACCGTTGTTGTACACACCGTCACCTGGAAATGCAGCCCATAACTTACTTATATCGTTTGAGAATAGGGCATCTATGTCGCTAAATGAAAAATCATTACCCCAAACTCTAGCTTGTTGCATTTCTTCTCTAGTAGTTTGCACACCATACCTAGCCCAATTTATTTTATCTTCTATTTCATACCTATTCATATTAAAAAATATTTCTTGTGAACGTATAAAGTCTTCTTTTGTCATACTAAAATCATTTATAAATGTTAGTATATTCATATTTCTCCAATTTATAGAACCAGTTATAGGATCTGTTTCATTTACCCAACTCATAAAATCACTATTAGAAATTTCAGATCTAATAGTACCTGGTATATTAAACAATCTCCAAGAAAAAATTTGATGATACCATTCTAAATCTAAATGTGGCATTTGTGTTGTGTTTTTTGTATTATCTTCAATAAATACATCTTCGCTTTCCCAAATGTTTGCTTCTTCATCACCAATTATATTACTTTCAGCTAAAACAGATAAAGCATTAAAATTTATTACAAATATTATAACAGTTAAAAATATTGAAAATGTGTTTATACTTTTTTTCATAAAAACCTCCTATTAATTTTAAAAATATTTAATCCATTGAATTACTTGTAGCACCCATAAAGTCTACATTAGGGAAAAATCTTTGTGGATTTATAGTAAAAGGAGCTATAGTCGAATTAGATTCAAAAACACCACCATTATTGAAATCTAAATGTAAATGACCACTGGAGCGTCCACCCGGTCCACTTCCAAATGTTTGTCCTGTATTTCCTACATATCCTATAGGGTCTCCCATATCTACTCTTTGTCTAGCCACTAGAGGTTCATCTCTTAAATGTAAATATCTTGATACTATACTACGTCCTGTTATTGGGTCTATAACATCAGACTCGATAGCTACCCAATATCCTGCAGAATGACTGAAAGCTCTTGTTGTCAAAACAAATCCATCATGAATAGCAAAAACTTCATTACCTATTATTACATTAGTATCTACACCATTTGGACCACGTTTTTGTATATCTATACCAACATGACCACCACTACCTCGACTTGCGTTATATCCTGAAGATATAAATCTAGCATCTTCATGGTCTAAAGGATACGTCCACCCCAACTCCCCATAAAACCTAAAAAATTCAGAAACAGGTGGTTGCCACCTTGCCCACAATGTTCTAGACCTTATTATCTTTGTTTCTTCTGTAACTTCATCTCCATATTCATCTTCTGTAAACCATCCTAAAAAGGTATATCCCTCTCTTGTTACAGTAGGTAATGTTAATGTTTCTCCCTCTCTTATTTCTACTACTCTTTCAATACTATCTGTAAATGTTCCTCCATTTGCATTAAATCTAACTGTTAGTAAAGGTAAGTATCTCCATCTTGCAAAATACGTTGTATTTCTTGATGGTATCGTACTTTCTGTTACTCTTGTTCCTCCTATTTGTCCTGAATGGATTGAAGTTATATAAATTGAAAATAGAGAGTATTACCATTAGAAAATTAACGGCAATGCTCTCTATTAGAATTTAATTATATGAAATATCTAAAAGTATATCTTCATATGGAATATACTCTATATTGTTTTCTTCCATTTCGATTAGTCGTAGTCTTAATACACCACGTCTAAAAGCAGAGAGTGCCATTCGGTTTGTATCTTCTAATTCATAGAAATGTGAAGTGAATTGCATTACGTCTAAAATATCTGGTACAGGTATTCGTTCTTCTACAATAGCTTGTTCCATGTTATTTATTATCCATTCTGGAGAATATACACGACCGTTTATCATTGCACCAGCACCCGGAAAAGCAGCCCATAATTGCTCTATATCGTTTGAGTATAGGGCTTCTATTTCTTGTAGTGAGTATTGGTGTATCCAAAAACTTGCTCTATCTCTTTCTTCTAAAGTCATAGCTGTATGGTCATTATTTCTTGCCCATGTAACCAGTCTATCTATTTCATAGATGTTATAACGATTTCTTAATTCCCTTTCATATGCATCTATAAACTGTTCTTTTGAGATATTGAATGTTTTTATAACAGATAATATATGAAAATCTCTAGGGTCTCTATGTCCTCCTATTGTCATGTCTGAAAATTCATTTCTCCATACTCTATATTTTTCTTGGTCTACTATATCTATTATAAACATAGGAACAGCATTAAAATTCCAGCCAAATACTGCTTGAAAATCAATAAATTCAAATCCTATTACCTCTGTTTCTGACCTTGGTATTTTAAAAATATAATCATCTATACTTATATCTGGATTGTTTGCAAAAATTGTATTATTTAAGTTTGAAAATATTAAAATAAATATTAATATTTTAATAAATTTATTTGTTGTTTTCATATGTTTCTCCTATTTATAAATATTTTTTAAGGCATTACATCACTTAATTGACCACTAAATCTTATTTGAGTAAACTCTATATTTGGAAAAAATCTTTGTGGATTTATTGTATGTGGAAAATAAGCAGCATGACCCGGCGTATTTAGATTCATATTATTAAAATCCAAATGCAAGTGTACTTGACCCGGTGAGCCTGTATCACTTACAAGTCCTATAGGGGTACCCATTGTTATTCTATTAGGATTTCCTTCATTGTCTAAAAGCCTAGGTTGATAATTGCCCCAATCCATATGCATATATCTTGATACTATATAATTATTTGATGCAGGATCTATTACATTAGAACGTATTACTACTGTATTACCTCCACCCCTAATTTCATCAGAAGTAATAACGGTACCATCATGAGCAGCATAAACAGCTTCTCCACGTATAAGTCCCCCACCTCTACTACTAACAATATCAATTCCTTGATGGTTTGGTCTACTCGGTACTTTATATCCAGATGAGATTTCCCTTCCAAATTCATATGCTATTGGATATCTCCACCCAAGTTCCCCATAAAACCTAAAAAATTCAGAAACAGGAGGTTGCCACCTTGCCCACAATGTTCTAGACCTCATTATCTTTGTTTCTTCTGTGACTTCATCTCCATATTCTTCTTCTGTAAACCATCCTAAAAAGGTATATCCTTCTCTCGTTACATTAGGAAATGTTAATGTTTCTCCCTCTCTTATTTCTACTACTCTTTCACTACTATCTGTAAATGTTCCTCCATTTGCATTAAATCTAACTGTTAGTAAAGGTAAGTATCTCCACCTTGCAAAATACGTTGTATTTCTTGATGGTATCGTACTTTCTGTTACTCTTGTTCCTCCTATTTGTCCTGTAAACCAACCTACAAGTACATATCCTTCTCTCTCTGCTGTTGGTAATTCTCCTAATGCACCCCCTAATGGTACTTGTCTTACTTTTTCAAATGGATTTATGCTTGTAAAACTAAAACTTGTTATTCTTCCTCCGAATGGATTGAATGTTATAGTTACTTCATGTCTTCTGAATATAGGGTTTAATATTATATCTTCACGTACTATATCCCCATGTACTATTTCTTCTATCAACATATCATCGTGAAATCTTCTTATTTCTGTAAATGTTATTTCATCTGTTATATCTTCTAATATTTCTTCTGCTCTTTCATCTATAACACCATCTTGTATATATCCCTCTTCTTCTAAAAGGTCTATATAATCTACAAAATTTATAAACCTTTCAAAGCTCATTCCCATACTTTGGTGTGGAGACAGAGTTCTAAACCAACCTACAAATATATATCCATCTCTTCTTGGTGCTTGTGGTAACATACCTAGTGTGCTTCCTATAGGTCTAGTCCATGTTTCTATTATATTTCCGTTATGGTCAGCAATGTGTATTTGTGCTGTTTGTACATCTCCTACGGTAATAAAAGGACTTATATTTCTATATATGTTTTGTCCTATTCCTTGTATGTTCATAAGCTGATTTGTACTTATAAAGTTACCATGAATATTTCTATATTCAACAATTCTATTAGCAAGTGTAGTACCTATACCTGGCAATGTTTGTAATTCTTGTACAGTAGCTGTATTTATATTTATCAAACTATGTACATCTGTATTATTTGTCCCCTGTGTACTACTTACTGTAATAGCAAATCTAATATTGTTGTATAAATTCTGCCCTATACCCTGTACATTCATTAACCCACTTGTACTTGTAAAATTGCCGTGTGTATTTCTGTATTCTACAATTCTATTAGCAAGTGTAGTACCTATACCTGGTAATGCTTGTAACTCTGCAACACTGGCTGTGTTAATGTTTATTAACCCCGACTGATTTATTTGTTGTGTAATATTTAGAATTTCAATATATGTTATTTGTACATCAGGTTCAAAATCTTCTACTTCATGTTCATATTCATTTTGAATGTAAAGATTATTGTAACCAGACAAATCTTGGTTATATTCATTTGCAAATATAACCGAATTGCTGGAAATAAAAAATATTACTACAAATAAATTTTTAAAAAACAGTTTTATATTTCTGTCCATAGTTTCTCTCCTTATTTAGTCTATAGAGGTAAATTAATAATAAAAATATTGTAACATTATAACAACCCACATTCAAATAATAATTTATTACATAAATGGTAAAATTAATGATAAAAAGACTGTCGATTAATTAATCGACAGTCTAACAAAGAAAAGCGATTGACATACTAGAAATAATATGATATATTATTTCTAAGTAAAAAAAGTAGAAGCTCCCCGCTCTCACCTATGCATACTGCCCCTAGGTCTTATAGTTTTCAAAATAATGCAAATAATATAATTGTTTGCTTTTTGTTATTACGGTTTTTGGGTGCTTTTAGCATCTTTTTTTATGCATTCGTATATCTAAAGATATACGAATATTAATAATATTTGTTTTGTATTATAGGAGGTATTTTATCACAGGGTTAATGATTAATGACCAAATAAGAGATAAAGAGGTTCGTCTCATAGATGAAAATGGTACTCAAATGGGTATTGTTTCTAACAAAGAAGCTCAAGATTTAGCTCTTTCAAAACGATTAGATTTAGTAAAAATTTCACCAACTGCAAAGCCACCAGTTTGTAAAATTATGGATTATAGCAAACATCGTTTTGACCAACAAAAAAAAGAAAAAGAAGCAAGAAAAAAACAAAAAACTGCTACAATTAAAGAATTACGTCTTTCTCCTAATATCGATACTCATGACATCAATGTAAAAATAAAAAAAGCAAAAGAATTTTTGAAAAATGGTGATAAAGTAAAAATAAGTATTCGTTTTAAAGGTCGTGAAATAGGATATTCTGACAATTCTCTAGAAATTTTTGATATGTTTGTAAAAAGCGTGGAAGAATACGGAAATATTGAAAAGCCGCCGAAAAAAGAAGCACGTATGATGAGTATGTTTTTATCCCCAAAGCAATAAAAAAATAATTAAATAATGGAGGTTGTAATGCCTAAGCTTAAAACAAATAAAGCTGCCTCAAAAAGATTTAAGGCAACTGCATCTGGAAAATTAAAAAGAAACAAAGCTAATAGAAGACATATACTCGGTAAAAAATCTACAAAGAGAAAAAGAGGTTTGCGTAAAGCTGGTTATGTAGATAAAACAAATGAAAATCAAATGAAGAGATTATTACCTTACGTATAATTATTTTTTTAGGAAAGGAAACTTTTTATGGCAAGAATTAAAGGGGCAATGAACGCTCGAAAAAAACACAAAAAAGTTTTAAAAATGGCTAAAGGTTTCAGAGGAGCAAGAAGCAGACAATATAGAATTGCAAAGCAATCTGTAATGCGTGCAATGGCAGCTTCCTTTGCTGGTCGTAAGCAAACAAAGAGAGAATATAGAAAATTGTGGATAACTCGTATAAATGCGGCTGCTCGTATACATGGTCTAAGCTATAGTAAATTTATGAATGGTTTAAAACTTGCAAATATAAATATAAATAGAAAAATCTTGTCAGATTTAGCTATCACAGATGCTACAGCGTTTGCTAGTTTGGTTGATAAAGCTAAAGAAAAACTATAAAATTCTATATAAAATTAACCACCGCTACACTAAGTTAGAGGTGGTTAATTTTTATATGATAAATTAATACAAATTATTAATTCGCTGCAGCCAAATTATATATTTTTTGTGCATCGTCCAAATTTAGTTTTACAAAACTACTAAAATTACCACCTGTATTTATTTTTAAAGTTTCCAACAGCTTTGGTATATCTTCTTTTTTTGCTCCAAGTTCTTTAAAACTTGTTGGCAATCCAATTTCTTTCCAAAATTCTTTAAGAGATTCTATACCTTTTAATGCTGTTTCTTCTTTATTCCCATTACATTCTATGCCCCATACTTTTACAGCTATTCTAGCAAAACGGTCTACATCTTGTTTATAAACGTAATTCATCCACGCTGGAAACATAACAGCAAGCCCTGCACCATGTGCAACATCGTACAATGCACTTAATTCATGCTCTAGCATATGAGTTCCCCAATCTTCAATACGACCAACACCTAAACTACCATCATGTGCTACCATTCCAGCCCATGTTAAATTTGCTCTTGCCTCATAATTGTTCGGTTCTTCTATTGCTATTTTTGCATATTTTATAATTGTACGAAGAACTGCTTCGGATAACTCATCTGTAATTGTTACACCTTTTACGTTTGTAAAATATCTTTCAAAAATATGGCTCATCATATCAGCAACACCACAAGAGGTTTGATATGGTGGTAATGTATAGTTTAACTCTGGATTTAACAAAGAAAATACGGGCTTAATAGGGTCTACAACAAGTCCTCTTTTTAATGGCTGCTCTCCAGTTTTTGTAATAACAGTTGCATTACTAACTTCGCTACCTGCAGCGGGTATTGTAAGCACTGTTGCAAGAGGTAGTGCTTTTGTTACAGGTGCTTTATGGTCGAACAAGTCCCAAAAATCACCATCATAACAAACACCTGCAGCTATTGCTTTTGCACTATCTATTGCACTACCACCGCCTACTGCTAATATAAAATCTACATTTTCATTTTTGCAAAGCTCTATACCTTCATATACAAGAGTATCTATAGGATTTGGTATTGCACCACCTAAATTTATATATTCTATATTATGTTCTTTTAGAGAGTTTTCTACTTGCTCTAAAAGTCCACTTTTTACAACATGACCTACGCCATAATGTATAAGAACTTTTTTTGCATTATATTTTTTTAAAAACTCTCCTGCTCTATGCTGCACATCTTTTCCGAAAACAAATTCTGTAGGTCTGTGATGTATAAAATTATTCATTTATATTCTCCTCTAAGTTATATGTTGTGAATGTAATTTTACTAGCTAATTAAATTATACTCTTTCTGGTTCATTATAATCTATATCAAATGTATCTACTGTTACTTTTCTTATTTTCTTTTCTGCAAGTGGTCTATCAGAGTAATCTGTTTCTGTATTTGCGATATCATTAATAGTTTCCATTCCAGATATAACTTTACCAAAAGCAGCATATTGTCCATCTAAATGGCTAGAATCTTCATGCATTATAAAAAATTGAGAACCAGCAGAATCTTTTGGAGCAGAACGTGCCATAGATATAACTCCTGCTGTATGATTCAAATTATTTTCAAAACCGTTTGAAGAAAACTCACCTTTTATATGATAACCCGGACCACCAGTACCACTACCTTCTGGGCAACCACCCTGTACCATAAATCCTTTTATAACTCTATGAAATATAAGACCATCGTAATAACCTTTTTTTACAAGACTTATAAAATTGTTTACAGTATTTTTTGCTATTTCTGAATATAACTCTATTTTTATAATTTCGTTATTTTCCATTTCTATTGTTACAATAGGGTTTTGCATTCTTATCCTTTCATACTTAACTACTAAGTTATTCTTTGTTTTATTACTTCGTGTAATATTATACCACAAGCTATAGATACATTCAAAGATTCCATTTTTATAATAGGTATTTTTATTTTTGTAGCACAAATATCCATAACATCTTGTGGTATACCATTTGCCTCGTTTCCCATAACTATACCTACACTATTTTTAAAGTTTACATTATAATGGTAATCATTTGCATATGGAGTTGTTGCCACTATATCTATATTATTTCTTGTCAAATATTCTATTATTTCTTTTGTGTTTATATTTTCAACTATTTTTAAATCAAAAATAGCTCCTGCTGAACTTCGTAAGACTTTATCATTATATATATTAACAGAATTCTTAGAAACAAGAACAAAATCTACACCAAAAGAAAGTGCACAGCGAAGTATTGTACCCATATTTCCTGGGTCATTTATTTCGTGTAGTATTAAAATAAATACATTTTTACTTATTTCTAAATCTTCTAAATTATATATATTTTTTTTACAAACTGCAAGTACACCTTGAGGAGTTACAGTTTTTGTTATTGCTTTGAAAATATTTTCTTTAACTAAATATAAATTTTCTAGATTTTTAAGTTTTGAATATTCTGATAAAAAATTTTCATTTTTAGTAACACTTTCACAAAAAACAATGTATTCTATATCAACTTCATGTGTAATATCCAAAATTCTACTACCCTCTATAACAAAGCTGTTATTTTCTTTTCCAAGTCTTATAGCTTTAATTTTTTTTACTACGAAATTTTCTTTTCCTATTTTTTTAAAATTCATTTTAGTAACTATCTTCTTCTATATGCTTTAAAAGTTTATATTTCTCCACTGATGCTCTTATTATCTCAGCTTTACTATTTAACTCTTGGCTACTTGCTGCAGCTTCTTCAGAAATAGCTGTGTTATGGCTTACTACGCTAGATATTTCGTTTACCCAAATAGATATTTCTTTCAATATAGAAGATTGTTCTTTACTTTTTTCTTCTATATCTTGTATAAATATGTTCATATTTTCTACATTTTGTAAAACAGTCTCGAATGATTTTGATGTATCTTCTGTATATTTTTTACCTTGTTCTATCTTTTCTAAAATATCAGATAATCTTCTTCTTGATTCTTTTGATGCCTTATTACTTTTTTCTGCTAAATCGGATACTTCCTGTGCAACAACAGCGAAGCCACGTCCATGTACACCAGCTCTTGCAGCCTCTACAGAAGCATTAAGTGCTAAAAGGGTAGTTTGTCTAGATATAGCTCCTATTACCTTTAAAAAATCTGAAATATGGATAGCCGCCTCGTTTATCTCATTTATAGCTTCTAGTGTAATATTCATATTTCTATTACCATCTTTTGCATTTCGTAGACTTTCACGAGACAATTTAGATACTTCGTGAGTATTTTCTACATTTTTTATTACTTGGTTTGATAAATCTTCTACAAATTCATTTAGCCCCTCTACTAGTCGGCTCTGTTCAGTAGCACCAGTTGCAACAGATATAGAAGTTTGGGATAACAAATTTGCAACAACCAGAATATCATTTGCATTATCACTCATTTCTTCTACTATATCATTTAATTTTAATATAAGTGTATTTGTGCTTTCCTTTATCTTGTTAAAAATACCTTTGTATTTTATTTTTATTAGAGGAGTAAAGTCGTTGTCGGACATTATATCTAACACTTTCGATAGTTCTATAACATAAGTATATATGTTTTCTTGTGTAGAATTAATTGTATTTTTTATATCATTAAAAATACCATTGTAATCACCTTTCATTTGTAAATCAAAAGCACCACTTGACATATTCTCAATTACATTACTAGCTTCATACATATTAGGTAATATAATACCTACAAAGTTTTTCAAATTTTCTAAATTTTTAAGCCACACCCCTTGTTGATATGCTATGTCTATATCTGTATCTGTATTCAAGTTTCCTAAAATAGCATTTTCTACAAGTGTATCTATTTGATTACTAATATCGACTAGATTCATTCGTAAATTATGTATTACAGTATTGTATATTCTCTTGTCTCCTCTAAAATCATCAAGAGGTATACTAAAGTCACCTATAGAAAAACCTTCTAAAACATTTATTACTTTTTCTTGATCTTTTGCTGAAATACCTATCATTTCATTTACATTAATAACAAGTTTTTTATAAAAACCATAATATTTATCATGTTTTATACTTACTTTCAAACTGCCGTTTTTTACTTCTTCAGTTATAGTTTCTAAATCTTTCATAATACTAAATATAGTTTTTGTCATTTGTATTGTAGCATTTTGCAAATCTTTTATTTCATTTTTTGTTTTTATTTCTTCTGTTTTTATATTTATATTTCCATCTGATATTTGATTTAAAGTTTTTACCATTTGTTTAATTGGATTTACAATATTTTTTTTGTTAAAGCGATAAGTTAAAATTATTAGAATAGTAGAAAAAGCAATGGAAATAATGGAACTGACAAGAACTTGATTAAAAACAGCATTGTTTATATGACCTATAGATTGACCAACAAAAAAAGCACCTATAGGGTCGCCCATGCCATTAAAGAAGGGTCGATAATATGTATAGTATGGTTTTCCTAAAATAGTTGCAAAACCTCTATAGTCTAATCCTTGCTCAAAAACATAATCATATACATGAGATTCTAAATAAGTATTAACTATTCTTTCTCCATCAATCTTTATAGAAGACATAAGCCTTCTGCCTGCATGGTTAAAAATCGTTACTTCAGCACCTATCTGATTATATATTCTATCTACAAAACTTTCACTTGTAATATTATATCCAACACTAAGTGTACCGATATTTACATTAAAATCTCCCTGTGTATATATCGGTATAGCTGCGAGTACATTCATATAATGTTGACCATTTATTTCTATATCGTTGTATATTTCTCCTCTTAATGCATATTCTATAGATGTTCTATCGTCTAATCTTTGACCTATATTGTCTTCATATGTGGAAAAAAGAACCCTACCATTTACATTTGTTATTACTAAAAAATCGAAATCTAAAATATCTACAAATTCAGATTTTAAATCATATATTATAGAGCCTATAATAGTCTCGTTGCCTGTAGATATTGCAGATATAAGATTATCATTAACACTGAGCATATTTGCAATATTTAGAGAAGATAAACGTAACCCATCTAAAATCGACTCCTTATAAGATACAGCTGTTACAATATTATCTCCAAGCAAAATTTCATGAACTCTATTATTACTCGAAAGTACAGTTGAAAAAGTAACAAATAGTGTACTAACAACTGTAAAAACTGATATTATAAATAATTTTTTTGCAATACCAAACCCTTGTTTTTTCATATATATAATTCCTTTACTTTATGTCTGAAGTTTAAAAAAAAATTAAACTTCTGTAAATCACATTATAACGATAGCATAAATAATTATTATTTTCAAGATAAAAAAATGCAAAAAAAGTAGTGTACATAAAATGTAACACTACTTTATCTATTATTTTATTTCTTTTAGCAATTTTGTAACAGCTTTTTTTTCTATCCTCGATACGTAACTTCTAGATATTCCTAATGATATTCCTATTTCATTTTGTGTCATCTCTTTTGTATTTTTCAAACCGTATCTCATTATTATAACGCTTTTTTCTATAGGGCTAAGGGTATCTATTTTTGAAAGTAGTTGTTCGATTTGCATCTTTTTCTCTACAGTTTCTTCCAAATTATAATTATCTGCACTTATCTTATCTCCAATTGTTATTTCATTTCCCTCTGCATCTGTTCCTATAATATCTTGCAGACTAACATTTTTTCCATGCTTAGAAATAGAACGTATATGCATCAAAATTTCATTTTCTATACATTTAGAGGCATATGTTGCAAGTTTTATTTTTTTATCGGGATTATATGTATTTACTGCTTTTATAAGTCCTATAGTTCCTATAGATATTAAGTCTCCACCAAAATCTATTGTATTTTTGTTATTAAATTTTTTTGCCAAATGTGCTACAAGTCTAAGATTATGTACTATAAGTTTTTCTTTTGCTTCTTCATCACCCAAAAACGATAGTTTTATAAGACTTTCTTCTTCTTCTTTAGAAAGTATTTTTGGAAAAGAATTACCACCACAAACATATGAAAACATAAAAATAAAACTAAGAAAGTGAAACATAAAGCACCTCCGTGCCTATTTTGTATAAACATATACTTAGTATTTTATGAATTTTTGTAAGTTTTATTGCGTGTCTTTTTATTTTTATTTTATTCAGTGATTTTTATAAATAATAGGGTTACAATTATTGAAATTTTTTTATATAATATAAGACTAGAAAATAAAATGAGGTACAAAAATGTTAAAAAAAATTGTTATTACAAGTTGTATGTTGTTTTTAACAGCTTGTACGTATGAATATACAGAGATGTCAACACAAACCAACAATGTATCGCAAACATATATAGAACAAAGCATAGATGATATAAATGCAAGAATTAATATAGCTATTGCTTTTCTAAACAGAATACTCACACACGAAGAAATGGCAAGATTCGGTATATTTAGCTATGGTAACAATGGTACACATCTAAATATAAGCATAGACCCTTACACATATGAAAACAAGATGGCTTTTGAATTGTTTTTATATGAAAATGGCTTCTTTGAGCAATTTGAACCAGATATTTTTAGTTATCAAAATGGAAGAACAGAAGAAATGGAAAATTTCAGAAGAAATTATATAAAAAAAGGTTTGGAAAATGAAAGTTATATTGTCTTATACGGAACACCTGTAGTTTCACGTACTGGCATAGAGTTTACACTACAAAATACTACAGATAGAGAATTTATGTACGGTGCTAAATTTGATTTGGGTGTTTATATAGACGGTGAATTTGTTCCTGTACAGACTTTACCCGGGCGTGAAAGTGTAGCAGTTGTAAGTATTGGTTTTGATTTATCTCCTAATAGGACATTTAGTATAGTAAACCGTAGAAATTTTGAATGGCGTTTCGGTACACTACAAAATGGGCAATATGTTTTGGTGCTAGATGGACATTTTGGTCCATGGCCTATTACTACTGAGCTACTTTCAAGTGAAAGAAAAGGTTTTGCAACTATATTTTTTGAGATAGATGACGATACACCAAATTATTTAGAAGAACCTGCAGAAGGTGTGTCTGCTTGGTAATAAAAATAAGCTACAAACAAGAGATTTTTTTGTAGCTTATTTTATGTGTTTTTGCTGTAAAATAATTATATTTATAAAGAATTAATTAACAAAAACTAAAACTTCCTCTCCGGTATTTATCTGTTCTCCAGCTACTGGAAACTGTGCTATTATATTTTCTCCTTCTCCCTTTTTTCTAATTAATAACTCAATTTCTGTAAAAATTTCTTCAGCTTCTATATATGTAAGACCAACAACATTAGGTATCTCTACTAAAACAGGTATTTCCATTTTTACTTCATCTTCATTATAAACTGCTTCTATACCTAAATATGGTAAAATGTTTTGTAATAATTCCTGCATAACAGGTCCAGCTACTTGACCACCATAGTACAACCCTCTAGGCTCATCTATTAATACAAATGCCATTACAGTTGGATTTTCTGCTGGTGCAAAAGCAACTATAGATGCTATATAATTACCTGACCTTCTTGGTAACTTTTCACTTGTTGCTGTTTTTCCACCTATTCTAAATCCGGGTATGTAAGCTTTATTTCCTGTACCATCGTATACAACTTGTTCTAATGCATATCTCATTATTTCAGCTGTTTCAGTAGAAACTAACCTTGTTCTTTCATAGCTTTGAAGATTTGTTACTATTTCATTATCAGAATTTACTATTTTTTGACCTATATGTGGAACTATACTATATCCACCATTTATAATACTAGCTATAGAAGACATAAGTTGCAATGATGTTATTTGAAAACTTTGTCCAAAACTCATTGTGGCAAGTTCCACAGGTCCTACATTTTCTAGTGGATGCATTATACTTCCTGCTTCACCTGCTAAATCTATCCCCGTTCTTCTTGTTAATCCAAAATGTTCTAAATATTTATAAAAAATTTCTGCTCCGAGTGTTTCTCCAATTATCATAAAAACAGGATTACAACTTATTTTCACACCTTCTAAAAAGTCTATATCACCATGCCCTCTGGGATGCCTCCAACATCTTACCATTCTACCACCTACCATATGGTAGCCATTGCAAATAAATCTTGTACCCAAGTTTAAAAAACCTTCTTCCAAACCCATAGCACCAGTTATTATTTTAAATGTAGAACCGGGTTCAAAAGTATCGTTTATAGCAAAATTTCTCCACATTTGATTAAGATGGTTCATTTGCTCGTCATTTGAAAGCCTATTCCAAATCGGTCTTAATTCTTCATTATTTATTGTAAAAGGGTCGTTTAAATCAAAGTCTGGATAATTTGCCATTGCATATATACTACCATCATTAGGATTCATTACAATAATAGAACCTCTTGAAGCATTTCTAAGACTTACCGCATTACTAATTGTTTGTTCTGCATATTGTTGAATTGTTAAATCTAAGCTGGTAACTAAAGTATATCCATCTACTGGAGCTATTCTAAAAGTCTGACCATCGTCTAAAAGTAACCCTCTTACATCTGTTTCTGTAAGGATTCTACCTGACGTACCTTTTAAATAATCATTATATTTTGCTTCTAGTCCTATTATACCTTGATTATCTCTACCAACAAAACCTATAATAGATGCTGCTAAATTGGAGAAAGGATATACTCTTTCTATATCTTCATCTACAACAACTCCAGATAAGTTCAAAGCTCTTATTTGTGCTGCTATTTCTAAATCTACCTTTGTTTTTATTCTCTCTAATGCTACTCTTCTATTTACTTTTTCCATAACTGTATCAAAATCCATATCTAAAATATGAGATAGCTCCCGAGAAACAAGTTCTTTATCTTCAATTTGATTATGTACAACAGATATGGATGCTACAGTTTCTGTTGTAGCAAGTGGTACTAAATTTCTATCTAATATACTACCACGATTTGGGGTTATTAATCTATCTCTTGTTTGTTGCTCGTATGCTCTTGCCATTAAAAAATCTGCTTCAAATATCTGTATATATATTACTCTAACAAGTAAGATTAATAAAGCTAAGCTAAAAATTGCAAAAATAGCTATTAATTTTTTATTTACTAATAACGATTTATTCATATACTCTCCTTATTTTTATATAAAACAAAAATAAAAAAAGAGCAAAAAAGAAATATCTTTTCGCTCTTTTGCATTCTAGCTATTATTTGTACTACGCATTGGAGAAATTCTTATTACTCCACTATCTACACCAACCTTGCGTTTTATTACATCTTCTATTTGAGCTAGTTCTGCATCTGTTAGACTGTCTTTATTTACTATTACATCTACAGAATTATCTCCTATTCTTACATAAACTTCGTTAAACCCTCTCGATTCTATAAGAGCTTCCGCTGCTGATTCTTTTTCTATTCTCCGCTGTATTGTAAGCATATTTTCAGCAGATTGTGCTCTTATCTCAGAACTTATATTCTCATTGTTTATAAGGTCTAGCAAAACTTCTCTCTGTCTAGCCCTGTCTTGTTCTCTGTTTAATCTTGCTTGAACAAAAAAAGTACCACCGTCTATTATATTTACAAACGTTACTTCTTCATCTTCTTCTAAAGCAACTGGGGCTGTAGGAATTATGGGTCCGTCTACTGGTATTAGTTCTGCTTCTGTTAAATTTGTTATTAATGCACTCATAGAACCATCTTCATTATATGTAAAACCTTGTGGAATATTAGGTCCTTGATCTGTATAATTTAAATAACCAGCAATTGCTATCATAACAACTAAAGCAGTAATAATAACTTGATTTCTTTTAAGTTTAAACATCGTATATCTCTCCTTATAAATGTAATCTTTAAAATTCACTTTAAACACTATATGTTTTTATTAAAAAAATATACCATAGTAATAAATTAAAATAATCAGCAATCAATCTAATTCTTAGTTTTAAAAATCTATTTTAATTCATTTCAAGTACAGAAACCCTATGTGCTTCTATACCTAAAACAGCTCTTGTTGCATTTACTAAAGATTGAACTATTCTTACATCTCCACCACCTTCTGCAACTATTATAACACCTTCTACAGCTGGATTTGTTTCTGTTAATATTAATGGCATTCCACCAGATATAACATGGTTTAGATTTTGTATACGATTTACTACAGATCTAGTACCACCATTTGCATCTGTTTCTGTTGTAGACGATTCATTTAAAACCGTATCTTGTGCAACAATAATATGGGGACCGTGAGCAAGTGTTACCATTACTATTACTTCTCCTACTCCTGCTACGTTTCTAAATGCTTCTTCTAATCGTATTTCTAGTTGCCTTGCATAGCTAAGTGTTCCTGTATTGTTTTGTGCTTGTACTAAAGGAGCCAGTACAGGCTCTTCTTCATCTCCGAAAATATTGCTACTTAATATTAGCAAAACAAGACCCAAAACTCCTATAACAATTAGATTCGTTAAGTTTTTACCTTTAAACATCTTTCTTAGCTTATCGTTCATAATTATTACTCCTTCGTAGAAGACTATCTAGTTACTTACTACATTTATATGATTTACTGGCATATTATAGAATTGTGCCAAATAATTTTTTATTTCTATCATTCGACTATCTTCTTCTATCACTTCTCCTAAAATTATATTATTTATCGGCGGTATACCTCTTATTTCTTCTTCTGTTACTTCTATAAAAATATTATTTATTTGCAAATCATTACCCGACATATTCATATTTATTGTTGTGCTTACTGGTATAAAACCGAATTCCGAAACTATTTCTTCAATATGTGTCCTAACTAAATACGAAGCGTTTTCTGTAATTACAGAAGCTTGTACAATATGTGCTTCATCTAAATTTATACTTTCTTCTAAATGAGAAATTTCCTCTTCTATATGTATTAATATATCATCAAAAGAACCTATTATATTAATTATAGGGCTTACCATCATAAAAATAAGCATAAAACCCATTATCAAATTTATATAGCTCTTGTATTTTCCCGTAGGTACAATAGCCGAAACAAATGTCATAAAAAGCATAAAAATTGCAAGATTTCGTATAAAATTACTTATATTTGCTAACATATTTCTCCTTTGCTAAAAATCATTAAATAAAAAATTCTTAAAAACTAACAAGCATTATCAATGCTATAGAAAACATAACCATAACCATAACAGATACACCAAGCAAAAGACCTGTATAATTTCCTATTGTATTCATACATTTTACTATTCTTTTATCACATATTGGTTGTATTATAGCTGCTACAAATTTATATACAAACATCATAGCAAAGAGTTTTGTAATAGGCACTATGCATATGTATATAATAGCTATAACAACAGCTACTATTACACCACTTTTAGCTCCTTGTGCTAAATATAATGCAGAATCTACAGCTGAGCTAAGAGCTCCACCAACTACTGGAACAGCATTTATTGTAAGCCTTGCTCCTCTTATAGCTGCATTATTTATTATGGGGGCACTAATTCTTTGTAGTGCTAGCACAGAAATAAATACACCAGCTAGAGCTTTCGTTCCCATATTTACATATTTAGAAATAAAGTCTGACATATTTTTCAAAATTTCATTCTCTGTTAGATAATTTACAACTTGTATTGTTACAAGAAATATAATAACTGGCATAACTATATTTATTATAACTGTGTTAATAATATTAATTGCGAATATAAACAAACTGTTGTAAACATAAGCACCTGTTGCATTTCCACTCATCAAAACTAATGTAATAATAACTGGAATACTTATTCTTATAAAATTTGTAACATTTGTAATCATATCTATAGAAATAGTAACACCTATTCTAAAAGATGAAAATATTATAGCTACAAGTGTTATATATGAAACATAAAAACCAAGTTCTCCTGCAGCTTTTGCTTGAAATGTATCTGTTAAAACTTTTAATAACGAGGCAAGTACAGCAACAAAAATAAGTTGCTGCATTAAAGATATATGTGCTGTAACCTCCATAAAAATAAAATTTAAAATTCCTCTTAGTATGGAGCCAAAACTTAAATCTAACTGACCTGTAATAGCACGGCTTACCAATTCTCCAAAACTTATTCTGTTTACTCCCAAGCTGTGACCAAGTGCTGAATCTATTTGTGATATATCTATCATATTTAATGGGTCTACTTGTTCTAGCATCTTTTGTACTCCTATATATTATTTGCATTATTTTAACTTGGTAACATAGTAATAATTACATTTAAAAAAGAAACTATAACAGGTGCAGACATTACCATAATTATTACTTTTCCAGACAATTCTATTTTAGAAGCTATTGCACCTTCTCCAGCATCTTTACAAATTTGTGCCCCAAACTCTGCAATATATGCAACTCCGATAACACGCAGTATTATTGTAATATGATTTAAATTTGTATCTATATTCTGTGCTAAATTTCCTAGCACAGAAATAACTTCTATAAGTTGTGGCAGAACCATAAAAAATATTAAAATCCCACCTAAAATAGAAACCATAAGCCCTATATCAGAACCCATTCTTTTTACTAAAATAGATAAAATAGTTACAACTAGGGCAGCTCCAACTATTTGTATAATACCCATAAAATTCTCCTAACTAGTAACAAAAATATAAAAATTTTTATTAAGTAAATTTTTCAAAATTGAAATAAGGTTTGTACAGTAGAAAATAAATCGCTAATATGATGTATTACCCAAAACAAAACTATTACAACTCCTGCGAGTGTTGTCATTGTAGCTTGTTCGCTTCTTCCAACGCTGTTAAGCACTTGGTTTAATACTGCTACAAGTATTCCAACTGTAGCAATTTGAAAAACAGAACTAATATCCACAGTATCCCTCCATATATAGTTAATTAATAATTAAAATTTTAAATAAGCACTACAACAACTAAAAGTCCAGATAAAATTCCAAGTGTTTGATACAATTTTTTATTTTTTAAATAAATGAGCATTTGTTCTTCTATTCTTTCATCCAAATAACTAATTGTTAAATTTATTGTACTTATTTGAAGATTTTTATCTAAATATCCTAAAGTTTTACCAAAAGAATTTAATTGGTAAAAATCATCAGTAGTTAAATATGTATCACTTGCATATTTAGAAAAGCTTTTTTCGAGTGCAATTGGTGGAAAAACTTTTTCTTTTAACAAATTTGAAAATTCTTTAAATATTTTCGAAATAGGCATACTCAATTTTTCAGATATATTAAAAGCCGCATGATGTAGTGGCGATTGCGTATAATCTATTTCCGATTTTAATATAACTAGAGCTTTTCTTATCTCTTTCAAATCTTTTACTCTAAAACCATAAATGTTTCCAAAATAAGTACCAAGCAATGTAGTAGATAAAATTATTAAAATTGTTCCAAGTATTCTCATACTGCTACTCCCGATATTTTCTCTTCTTTTATTTTTTCATAACTCCAAATTGTATTAAAATTTTTATCATAAATATGAGATATTCTGCTATACTTGTCCATTTTATTTAAAATTACATATCTTTCAAAAACTTTTTGTTTTACAATATATTTTAAGTTTTTTTTATTTTTTATTTCTTCTATATTTCCTCCGTGTACTGTTGCTATTAATTTTACACCACTATTTATTATCGTTTCTATTGCTTTCATGTCTTCTTCTTCACCTAACTCATCTACTGCTATCACATCTGGTGCCATAGCTCTAAGTAGCATTATCATTCCTATAGATTTTGGACAAGAATCTAATACATCTGTTCTAGGACCTAAATCATTTTGTGCAACTCCCATATATGAAGCTGCTATTTCGCCACGTTCATCTACAACTCCTATGTTTAAAGGATTTATTTCAGAAACTCCATAGCTAAGTTGTTTTATAATATCTCTTAACATTGTTGTTTTTCCACAAGCTGGAGAAGATATAATAAGTGTGTTAAAAATACTTTTTGTATCTATATTTTTTATATATCTTATTAAATCATCGCCTGCACCAAAAATTTGTGCAGATAACCTTATATTTATACCACTAAAATCTTTCATTGTTTTTATGTTATCATTTTCTATTACAGCAGTACCACAAATACCTACTCTATTTCCTCCATATACTGTTATATATCCTTTTTTAAGTTCGTTTTCAAAAGCATATAAAGAAAAATCACTAAGAAGTTCTATTGTTTTAAAAATATCATTTTTTGTTACAATGTATCCTTTGCATATATCTTTTTCTAAAACAGAGTTTTTTGTTATAGTAAATTCTCCATTATGTGTATTCAAAATTATATTTTTAAAAACTCTTAACCGTATTTCTTTCACTACTTCAAAATCTTGCATAGATATATTTTCAAATATTTCTTGTAGTGTAGGAGACATATACTTTATTATTTCTTTTTTCATTTTATCACCTCTTTTGTATTTATCTTTTAATAAAATTTACATAAAATTATAATTACTTCTTGTCCTATATTTATGATTTTAAAAACTGATTTATGACAATATTTAGATAAAATAAAAATTTTAAATAAAATTCTTAAAATTACTTTGACCAACAAGCATACGAAATTGACAGTATTATGTTAAATAAAAAAGTAACCATCGAGTAGGAGGCTATCCAATAATTGAATAGCCGACCTCTCACACCACCGTACGTACGGTTCCGTATACGGCGGTTCTTTAGTTTACTAGATAGATTTATAATAATCGGTAAAAAATAAATAACCCTCATTTCTTAATGTTTGGG
>Ga0268261_10000716_pt1 | contig 21461 bp, 19 predicted proteins | sample TergutNc150P1_FD_190353 | JGI IMG/M metagenome (GOLD analysis project Ga0268261, IMG submission 190353) | Nasutitermes corniger P1 segment gut microbial community from laboratory colony in Florida, USA - Nc150 P1 (SPAdes) (version 2) | ecosystem: Host-associated > Arthropoda: Insects >...
TGACCCCCGAACAGAAAGAGCACCGTGTTGCAATTTGTCAAGAGCTTCGTCAGCGTGCCGTGGATGACCCATCCTTCATGTCGAGGGTCATCACTGGGGACGAGAGTTGGGTCTATGGGTATGATCCCGAGACTAAACAACAGTCTTCGCAATGGAAGAACCCAGGATCCCCAAGACCGAAGAAGGTGAGGCAGAGCCGCAGCGCGACCAAGAGCATGCTCATCATGTTTTTCGACATTCGAGGGATTGTGCACCATGAATTTGTCCCCGAAGGCCAGACCGTGAATGCTGAGTTCTACTGCAGTGTTCTTCGCTGTCTGAGGGAGGACATTCGGCGAAAACGACCTGAATTGTGGTGCGCGGGCAATTGGCTGCTCCATGATGACAATGCACCCTCTCACCGAGCTCTCGTAACGCGTGAGTTTCTCGCCCACAAAGGCATTATCACACTTACGCATCCGCCTTATTCACCAGATTTGGCCCCTTGCGACTTCTTCATCTTCCCGAAGATGAAGCTGCAGGTAAAGGGTTGCCGCTTCGACAGAGTGGAGGAGATCCATCGGGAATTGCAGAATGTTCTTGGTACGCTTCGAGAACAGGACTTCCAGCACGCGTTCCAGCAGTGGCAACGGCGCTGGGATCGATGCGTTGTTGCACAAGGGGACTATTTTGAAGAGGATGCTGCCCAAACTTAAACCAAGTAAATACATTCTAGTCTATAGGTCCAGTCTCGGAACTTTTTGATACACCCTCGTATTTTAGCTGTAACAGGATTTAAATTACTATTGTTCAGCTATTCTTTTATGTTTTAAAGTTCTATCTTGATACAATACTATATTCACAATGTACAAATCTTTGTCTGTTATGCAGTGATGTAAATTATTTTCTTGGCCATAAGTACTGTATTTTTTAAATTGGTGCTCTAATATTATTACTTGTTATACTAATATAAGTTATGTTACGTTAAAACCTCAAATACTGTAGTAGACCTAGTAACTAAAATTATTGTACACTTTTATATTGACTTCACTTTTAGATTTCCTAAGCAAATTAGATTAGTGCTCCCTTTATTAGTTCTTCTTTGAGTTATATTTGTAATAAGTCTATGCTGTCTGAAACTTTTCCTACTAGATTAAAATATGCTATAGTAAAACCATTGTTAAAGAAAGGAGATAAGGAAAATGTAGCCAATTACAGACCAATTTCTCTACTAACCTCACCCTCCAAGGTCCTTGAAAAAATTATATATGACAGACTTTTGAAACATATTGAGACCAATAATATTTTAGCTGTTGAGCAGTTCGGTTTTAGAACCTCCTCATCAACAGAAAAGGCCTCCTACAAACTAATTGGTGATATATTAAAAGCACTAAATAACAGAATGACAGTTGGAGGCATTTTTTGCGACTTACAGAAGGCTTTCGATTGCATTAATCACAACATATTACTAACAACATTAGACTTTTATGGAATAACAGGAATAACTCACAAACTAATTAAATATTATCTTCAAGGTAGATATCAAAGAGTGGTCTTAAATAATCATTCCTTTAGCTCATGTTCAAAGTGGAGTGAAATAACACACAGTGTACCTCAAGGATCAATACTTGGTCCACTACTTTTTCTACTTTATATTAATGATTTACCGTAACTAACAAATGAAAATTCTAAAATTATCTTATTTGCAGATGACACTAGTATGATTATCACTAATCCTAATCCTTCAAATTTTGAAAAAAGTGTTAATAAAATCATTCAGGAAATGAATGGTTTAATACTAATTTATTATCATTAAACCTGGATAAAAGACACTTCATACAATTTGTGACCAAGAACAACTCTTCAATAGATTTCAGTATTATGTGTGGAAATAACAAAATAGCTAATGTCTACAACACAAAATTTCTTGGGTTGACATTAGATAACACACTTTTTTTTGAGAACTCATATAGACACCATTATACCTAAATTAAGTTCAGCTAGCTTTGCATTGAGAGTAGTCAAGCCATTCTTGTCCCAGGATTCATTGAAAATGGTATATTATTCCTATTTTCATTCTGTAATGACTTATGGATTAATATCCTGGGGGAATTCCCATTAAGGTAATATTATTTTCAGACTAAAAAAAGAATTATTAGAATCATTGTAAGGATAAGAGGTAAAGATTCATGTACAGAACATTTCAGTAAGTTTTCAATAAGTTTACCATTACCATTACAATCTCAATATATACCATCAGTCTTGCTTTTTATAGTTGATAATGGGGAACATTTTAAGGTGAACTCTGAGATACACAACATCAATACTAGGAATAAATCAAATCTACATCCACCAATATACAACTTGTCACTATACCAGAAAGGAACATATTACTCTGGGATTAGGGTGTTCAATAGTCTGCCTTCTCAAATAAAGGACCTGTCCTACAATAGAAATCAATTTAAACGTGCCTTGAAAAATTTATTGTTTTTTCATTCATTTTATACTTTGGATGAATATTTTAACTGTAATAGGATTTAAAGTACGTACTATTGTTCAGCTGTTCTTTTCTGTTTTAAAGTTTTATCTTGATAATTGTTAATTAATTAATTTTAAATAGTAATATATTATAAAATTGTATAAATGAAATGTATGTTTGAATTAGTAAGTACTTGTCAACTTTTTGACTACCACTGATTCTACAGCAGTTGCATTGTATTTTTTACTAGGCTGCTTGTATGTATTATAATGTATTGTAATGTATATTGACTGAGTTACGCGGAATTGACATGTTCCATACCCTGTGGGCCATGACCCCCTTCTGGATAGGATGAACAGAAATAAAATGAATTGAATTGAGTTTAGTACGTTTATTTGTATGGTTTTTGCATGTTTCCATTTTTATAATATCCCACATATTTTTTATTTTATTGTTGGACTTAGAAATCTTATTGTTGTAATAAAGTTGTTTTGTTATAATAAATGTCTTAAACTCTTGAGTAGTTCCACTTACACACTTTGGCTTATACTGTATTCTTAGTACTCTTACACTGCTACCCTGATAATGATCACAAAAGTGATCGAAATAAGTTTGTATTTACTAATATGTGATAAAACATGTTTCATACATGAGCATTTCTTGGTTTTCATTATATAAGTTTAAATATTCCTCTAATGCATGGATATGGAACATATTAAGCCAAATACTACGTCACCCTTTCATGGTATTTTGTATTGACCACCGCACTTACTTATGTCATTTAGTGACAGCACATTCTGATGCAAACTATTTCAACACACATACAACTGCGACAGGCTAAGTACCAAAGGCACAGACAAATCTTATAGGAATGAATTACAGTTACAGAAATTACACAGCAATATATGGTAGAAGTTACATGAGTGCAACAATAAGAAACAGTGACAACACAGAAAAGCAATGAAAGGAAATAATACAACACATGAGAGTGATGGTGATGCTATTGTCAGCATGGAAACACACACATTAATGAACTGGACATAAATTAATGTGGGTTGTTAATAGATACATTATAGAATAGTATTAACTGAAAAATATGTGTAACATGAACATTGTTACTCCACCCCTATGTCTTTGCTGGTATGAAACCAGTAAATTGTGAAATTTTTCCCATTGCAGAGGCATATATCCATCTGTTGGATAAATGTGTGTCATGTGAACAAAGATTTCATTAACAGCAACTGAAACTCCCCTTACTGAAACATATATGACTATGTGAAATACATGTCATGGAAACAAAACTGATATTCATAATGAGAAATTACAGGTGGACAGGAAAATTTTTAACATTAATTTCTTTTGATCACAGGCATTTGTATTCAGATTTGTAAATGTATATGTAAACATGCACATCAGTCAATGCTTTAAACATTAAACAATTCGTCAACACATTAAATGGATTGTGCATTGAAATATGATTTCAGTGCTGCTGACAGGGAGGCTTATTAGGAATAAAAATGCTGTCACAAGTCACTAATTATTCCTTCATAACCAGACATTTTATAATGCAAGGGAATACACTGCAGAGTACTGGTTACCAACTACTAAGGCAGTACATTTATCGTATCATATCATACCATTTATTTTTTTTCCATAGATCTGTACAGGATTACAAAATCCATATGGATATGGAAATTGTCACTTATTTATAAGTCATTATGTGATACCAACATAAAAGTGTACAACAATCACATGGTCCAATACACTATTAGGTTTCAGCACAATACAAATTATTTATTACAATAAATATAGTAAAAATAGTAGCATACATAAGAGCTATTTAAAGGTACTTACTGAGAAGCAGGTTGTTCACTGCGTTGTTTTGAACCTTCTTCTAGTTATATATACAAATAAATATATGATATAACTTAGTAAATAATAAAGGGACATGCATGCCAAACTTTCATATGTCTATCTGAATCAGATGTAAATATTTAACTCTTTTAAGTTCAAAACATTCATCCAAGGAATAAAAGGAATTTTCACGTAAAAAGTTTTGTAAAACCACTTTAAATTTCTTGGGATTATCAGATTCTTTTTTTTTTTTTATGTGAGAGGGAAGCATATTGAACACCTTAACACCTAGGCAGTAGGCTTTCTTCTGGTATTTAGACACATTTACCAAAGATTGATGTAGGTTTGCATGTTGTCTGGTATCAATGTGATATATCTCAGAGTTTACCAAAAATTGGTTCTTATTATGAACGGAAGAGGGGAAAGAATGTATTGAGAAGGGAACATTTCTTATTTGAGAAATAATTTTCTACATGAGACTCTAGCTCTGCAGCCCATCATGATTCTAATAATCTTCTGGAACCTGAAAATCTTTATACTGTCTGGGGATTTCCCCCAGAACAATAAACCATAAGTCATTACAGAATGAAAGTAGGAATAGTAGATCATTTTAAAAGTATTTTTTGAAACATATGGTTTCACTGTCATCATAGCATAACAAGCCGGGCTTAGTTTGGACTTAATGCATTCAATATGTGTTTTCCAAGACAGATTATTATTTATAAATAGCCCTAGAAAATTTGTTGCATTAGCTATACTTATTTGTTTATCTTCATATTGAATTTGTATGTCTGAGCTGCATTTGCTCTTATTATTAAATTGAATTAAATAAGTTTTGTCAAAATTAAAAAAAAAAGTGAGTTTGATTTGAACCAGTTATTTAGTTGTTCAAAGACTATATTAAGATCACTCTGCATTTGAGTATTGTTTGGGTTTGTAAGTAAAAGACTGGTGTCATCAGCAAATAAAATGGGAAGAGCTTTGTGTTCCATGGCCCTACATAAGTTGTTAATATATACTAGGAATAACAGTGGGCCTAAAATTGAGCCTTGCGGCACTCCACATTTTATTTTGGTCCATTTTGCAGCTGTGTTTGAATTGAAATATGAGTTAGTGATGTGAACTCTCTGATATCTATTCTGAAAATAAGATTCAAGTAGTAATTTAGCCTTGCCACTTATTCCATAATACTGTAGTTGTGACAGTAATATGTCATGATTAACAGAGTCAAAAGCTTTTTCCAGATCACAAAAGAAGCTACTAGTCATTAATTTATTATTTAAAGCATTTAATATTTCATTTGTTAATTTAAAAATGGCATCTTCAGCTGCAGTACCTTTTCTGAAACCAAACTGGCTGCCCACTAGTAATTTATTAGTGTTAAGATATTCGGTTAGTCTGATATATAAAGCCTTTTTAAAACCTTTGAGAAGGAAGTCAATAGTGATATGGGCCTATAATTTGTTGGTTTAATTTTGTTCCCTTTCTTATATATAGGTTTTCTAATTGAAAACTTCATACAGTCAGGAAAAATTCCTGACTGGTTAGACTTATTACTAATTCACAGTTACAACAGGTTGAAGACATGGAACATTTAAAACATACCCGCTTTATACACATGGGTCACTAAAGATGGCACAGGTACAAAACATTAATCATATATTTACATGTACACAATAGCTGAGATACTGCTCACACCACTGCTCACCACAAACATTCTTGCAGGAATCCAGTAACTCATATGTTCCTCATTCTGGCTTCCACTAGCCATTATGACAACACTGTATTACATCAGATTCCTTGTGCCTCACTGAAGTTATATGGGCATGAGTCAACTGTTCATCCTGAAAAAACATGTTATAGATAAAAAAGAAAGAGACATTACTTTACTACTGACTCATGTGTACAACAGAATTTTTAACTTCCTTTTTGTAGCCTTCTGCCTGCTTGCTTCCATCAGTGATCTGTTTCTTTGCTTGCACCACCAAGGAACTGATACCATCCACTATCTCTTGGTGGTGAAGCAAACAAGCAGAAGACCAGATCCATCCAAAATCAATGGTGTTATTGATGGCAGTTATAATTTTCTCTTCAACTGAATGTGTTTGAGCAACTTCTGCCATCATACCATCCAACACAGTTACAGAAGCACTTACAATCTCTACTAGTCTTTCAGAAGGATAGGGTAAAGATTGTTCCTGATCTTTGTACTCCTTGAAATACACAAAGGCACTGGTTGACAACATCACTGGGGGTGTGAGACATGTCTTGCAGTCATCACATCAGAGAGCACATATCACATGCCTGGCAATGAAGCCACTGACGTGCTACTGAAAAGAGATCCATGTCAACATCATTCACTTCCCACTGCACTTGCTCTGCAATACAATAGCCACTAAGACCATCATAAAGGGTCTCCCTACCATGACTTGCGGGTGGATTTGGTGAAGAAGCATGATATTCCTTGAGGAAGGTATGTAGGTAATCCAGGACTTCAATGTCATCACCCTCACAGTTTGCATTATGCAGATCTGTATACGCAAGACCACTGATGATATTAGCCTTCAGGCCATGTACAAACGGTCCCACAGTTGGCTTATTGTTTGAAACACAGTGCAAACGAATAACATCAAATGTGATCTCAAGGGGATCTTTATTCAGGCTTAGGGTCTCAGGATAGTCAAAACCTGTCTTTTCAACGTTCTCCACATATGCTGGACAGCATCAATATCAATAATCCCCTCATTCTGTGATGGAGTCAGTTTCTTGAAGGCAGGTTTACCATTTTTAAGGGAGATCCAATTCTTTATCACCATACTTGCTTTGGTCCAGTGACCTATAGGAAGTGTGTTGTCACCAAGTGGGCTAAGCAATGTCTGCCCTGGAGCAGCACACTTTACACTGTTGAAGCTAACAAACAGTTTGTCAGTGTCCTGGGCAAACACAGCCGCAGGCAGTTACTTGCTGCTGAACACCCCTACAAAAAACATAAAAACTGGAGAAGTTTCACACTTGTTCCATTGTCACAGTTTGCCAATTTGAAAAATAACTTTCCTACAAGGAAACTGGTTACATTTGAATAAGTTACATTATTTCTTATGATGAATGAATGAATGAATGAAGACACTGTTCCTTACCTGCAGACACCAGAGTGTAAATTCCTGCTGCTACTGTGTGACTTATGGCTTGAGCAGCAGCATTCACTTTCATAGCACACTGCATAATAGGGGACAGGTGGGTGTCAGTCAGCTTATACAGTATATGGATCATGCCATGTTTGTCACGTTTGTGTAGCTTCTCATCAATGTATTCCCACTTAGCAGTAAGAGGCAGATGTCTATCCGTATGCTCAGATTCCAACTGCATATCGTATTGTAGAAAAAGGTTATGGGTGCACTTAGATGTGTAGGGTCACATATTGTTGCAATTGCTTGATTTTGAAACTAGAAGAATGGCTTTCTTTTGGTAGTACCCAACAGGTTTAGGGTCTTGATATTGTTAGTACCCATGTCACAGACAGTGGCAACAACATGCAGTCCAACATTCTGACATGCACCAAGAACCTTATTCAAGAACTGCACGAGCATCTCAGCCCTAGTACTTCTGCGAATCATGGATTATCATTTGGAAACGATATTGTAAGATATTTTCTAAAGTTATCAGAGCTTCAAATAAAACTACACTATGATAAAATGATTTTTACTCTTAATAATAAAATGGAAACTATATTTAAGATTATTAAAACAGAAACAGGTAAAACAAATCACAAATTGGGAGTTCAGTCACTGAAAATTAATAATAAAATAACGGATAACCACATTGTGATTGCTTACACTTTTAACAAATACTTCATATCAGTAGCACACTCAATCATCAGGAGTGTTAGGAGTGGTAATAACAATCATGAAAACAATACGAATCCTATAAAATATTTATTTAATAGCTTTAAGTATCCATTTCCGAATATCCAATAGTTTGTAGCTCGAATGGTGAAATAGAAAACATCATAAAATCCTTAAAAACTAAAAACTCGTGTGGCTACAATGAAATCCCTTTTAAAATCCTAAAAATTAGTGCTCCTTTTATCACTGCCCATTTGACACATATTCGTAATAAGTCTCTCTCCTCAGGAGTTTTCTCCAATAGATTAAAATGTTCTATAATCAAATAGATATTTTAAAAAGGAGATAAATTATTACGAGGGCCGCTCCGAAATTAATGCCTCCTATTTTATTATGTTGGCCCACGACATCAGAGGCGAATGTTGTTGATATGGCAGTAGAGGTTGAACCTTCCCGTCAATATTCCGTTAAATTTTGTTGTCGTGCGACAAATGACAGCAAAGGCGCAGTCTGACAAAATGGCGTCAGGCATGGAAGTGCGTGTGAAAGAAAGGTGTGTAATTGAATTCCTCCATGCGGAAAAATTGCACCCAATGACATTCACCCCCACTTGCTGAACGTTTACGGAGACCAAACAATGGATGTTAGGACAGTGAGGCGGTGGGTGGCGCGTTTCAGCAGTGGCGACAGCGACGTGAAAGACAAGCCACGTTCCGGACGGCCATGCACAGCTGTCACACCACGAAACGAAGAGCGTCTCGATCAGTTCATCCGCGCGAATCGGTGGATTACGACTAGGGAACTAGGGACAAACCATCAATTCTGACCGCTACATCGCGACGCTGACTAAGATGAAGGCTCGAATTTCCACAGTCAGGCCAGAGAAAAAGACAATCTTTCTCTTGCAACACAACGCCAGGCCCCATACCAGTTGGAAGACCGTTGAGCACATTGCCAGTTTTGGGTGGACTGTCTTACCACAACCACCGTATAGTCCGGATTTGGTCCCTTCTGATTTCCTTCTGTTCGGGCCGATGAAAGATGGACTGCGTGGACAACATTTTCCTAGCAACGACGCCGTCGTACGAGCTGTGAAACAGTGGGTCACCTCCGCTGGTGCAGATTTTTACGAGTGCGGCATGCAGGCTCTTATTCATCGCTGGCGAAGGTGCATAGCCAATGGTGGTGACTATGTCGAAAATTAGTGTTTTGTAGCTAAGAATTTGCTCTATCAAATAGTGTTATTGTGCTCTTTGTATCATAGTTTCCATGGAAATAAATAGGAGGCATTACTTTCGGAGCGGCCCTCGCACCGCCAATTACAGACCCATATCTTTGCCAACTTCTTTCTCAAAGATCTTTGAAAAGCTTATTTATAGTATGATACTCACACACATATATGCATCAATTACATATTTGTAGATGAACAAGATGGCTGCAGACCCAACATTTTTACTGAAATAACATCATACAAATTAATAAATGAAATTCTAGTTGCAATGTATAACAAAATGTAAGTTGGGGCTATATTTTGTGACCTGGAGAAAGCCTCTGACTGTATAAACCATAGAATACTACTAGATACATTGGAATTTTGTGGGATTGTTTGGAAATTTTGTTTGTTTATAAAATCATATGCCTGTGAAAGATTTCAAAGAGTACTTACTGATAATACAGTTGCTCTTGTTAAGGTCTCATACTCCAACTGTGAAGAGGTTAGAAGTGGGGTTTCACAAGGCTTAGTTCTGGCCCTTGGTTTTTTCTTTATATCAATGATTTGCCCAAGACAGTAACTACAGATGCTAATGTCATCTTGTTTGCGGATGATACAAATATAATAGTAATCAACTCTAATGATATACATCTTAAAATAGTGATGAATGAAATATTTATGGATATTAACAAATGGTTTAAAACTAATGTCTTATCTTTAAACTTTAGTAAACCCCATTGCTTAGAATTCAGAACAAGAAATTTTAATGATAACATTTATTTGTGCTATAACAAACATCCTTATGCAGAGGAAACTATTGGGGATCATCAATGCGGAATTCGACGCAACAGGTCAACTATGATCATACATTCTGCACTCATCAAATACTTCAGAAGAAATGGGAATACAACAAAGCAGTTCACCAGCTGTTTATAGACTTCAAGAATTCTTATGATTGAGTTAGGAGGGAAGTCTTATATAATATTCACATTATCATTATCATTTATTTAGTATTCAAGAGATCCACCAAAGTAGATATAGAACTTGTCATAAGATAACAACAGGCACAGTACAGAATGAGTCTTGACAATAAAATATAATAATAATAATAATTTATTATAATACATAAATAAGACATATGAAGTTTATACAAGGAAATGTGATCAGCTCAGTATATACAACCAGTGAATACTTACATAATGCACATTGACAGAACCTTAAATCAGTGTACCACTGTAATAAGAAATCTTGTGATACAGTACATAATTCATGATTGACTAAAGTACTCTTCCATTGTATAACATGAATAAGTGTATAAAAATTTTTTCAGAACAATTTTAAACTTTTTTTTTTTTGGTTACCAGTAGCATTCTTAACCTCTAAGGGTAAATTATTAAAAATTTTTATCCTCAAATAATATGCTCCTTTTTGATAAATGGTTACATTTGCTTGAGGAAGGTATAAATTATTTCTTTGTCTGGTGTCTAATTGTGATTTTCATTGTTTGTTGAAAAAAAATGTTTTGTTTTGAACTACACACATTAATAAAGATAACATATATTGTGATGTCAAAGGCAAAATTTGTAGTTTCTTAAATAAATTTCTACACAAAACTCTATTCCCACATCCTTCCATGATTCTAATTGCCTTTTTTTGTATTCTAAAAATTATGGAACTATGTGATGAGTTTCCCCAAAATATAATTCCATACCTCATTGCCAAGTGAAAAAAAGTATAATAAATCACTTTTACTGATGAGGCAGACGTATGTTTTGGCATTTCTAATTATATAGCAAGCCGTACTTTAATTTTTTCATAAGTATATCAATATGATTATTCCAAGACAAAGTATTATCCATTGTCACCCCCAGGAATTTTGTGTAGGAGCTGTTGGTGATAAAATTATTATTAAAGCCTATTAAGTTAACTGACAAATTTCTCTTAGTTGTAAAGTGTAGATTTGTTTCATTAAAATTTAGAGATAATTGGTTTGCTCTCAGCCATTTACTTAAAGTTGTAAAAACAATGTGAATGTTTTTGTTGAAATCTATTAGATAAGAATGAGTAAATAAGATACTAGTATCATCAGCAAAAATTATAGGTGCTGAAGTTTTATTTATAATCTTGAGTAAGTCATTTATATATAAAAGAAAAAGTAGAGGTTCCAAAAGAGAACCTTGTGGGATGTCATGTCTTACTTTAGCCCAATTTTAAACTTCATTACTGTTCTTGCTGTCATTATATATTGCTGTTCTACAATATCTGTTACCCAGATAAGATTTATAGAGTGTAAGATCCTTGTCACTGATTCCATAAAATTTCAATTTAGATAATAGAATATCATGATTAACACAATCAAATACTTTCTCTAGATCACAGAAAATCCCTCCTCCTAGTAGTTTGTTGTTCATAGCATTTAAAATCTCAGCACTTTTTGGTTTATAAGTTGCATTATCAGTCCTCAACCCTAATCTGGAACCATATTGTTCAGTGCTTAATATATTATATTTGGTGAGGTGTTTTAAAATCCTTATCTGCATTACCGTTCAAATATTTTTGAGAATGATGTTAAGAGTGATACAGGTCTATATTTAGACACTTCACACCTATCCTCATTCTTATGTAGTGGTTTTATTATTGTGTATTTTAATCTATCAGGGAACACACCCCAAAACAGCATTTTATTACGTATGTAATTTATTGGAGAACTTATGAAAGGGCCGTTTATTTTTAGGATCTTTGTGGATATCTTGTCATACCCATATGAGTTTTGTGTTTTGAGGGATTTTATAATTTGTTCAGTTTCTTTTATTGTTGTGCATTTACATTCCATACATGGGTAAGGTTTATTAAAAGCTTGTTCCATGAAACTATTATGATTATCCATACTATTGTTATCATCATTAATAAGATTATTTTCACTTTGTCTTTTAACATTTTCTGCCATAGCAACAAATAAACTCATTAAAAGCTTCAGCAGTAGTTTGATGATCAGTGATTGTTTTACCTTCAACATTTAGGGCTTGTATTGCACTTATTTTTTTATTTCCTCCAGATTCTTTATTTATAATACTCCATGTGGTTTTAACTTTATTATGGGAGTTTAGGATTAATCCGTCATGTTCAGTTATTTTTGCCTTTCTTATAACCATAGACAGTATTTTAGTGTAATCTCTATAATACGATGCAAGAGTAGCATTATTATTATTATTTTGTAATTCCTTATGTAATTCTCTTTTATATCTGCAGGAAGTTATTATTCCTGGTGTAATCCATGAATTTTGGTTCACTTTACTCTTTCCCTGAATTAAGGGAAAACCAGAACAGTAAATTCTTTAAAAAAATATTTAGAAAAGAGTTGAAAATCTTATGAACATCATTCCCATCAAAAACCAGTTCCCATGTTTCATGACTAAATTTCAATTGGAAACCTGCTATGATATAATTATTGATTTTTAAATTTAATATTCATGGATCCATGCATCGTAGTATGATTCAGTAGAAACAACCAACCAGATGCAACCTTGTAACAGAATTTATTATTCCACCGTTCATCAAAGGCCCAACATGTTTCGAGCGGTACGCTGCTCATCATCAGGAGCTCTAACTGTATTTGCAGCCTCTGGTTTACATACACATGTGGTGACCGGCCATAGTCAAGTTCCCACCCAGACTTGACTACGGCCGGTCACCACATGCGTATGTAAACCAGAGGCTGCAAATACAGTTAGAGCTCCTGATGATGAGCGGCGTACCGCTCGAAACATGTTGAGCCTTTAATGAACGGTGGAATAATAAATTCTGTTACAAGGTTGCATCTGGTTGGTTGTTTCTACTGAATCATATTGATTTTTCTTTTGATGTAAGTATGACATTCCTTTCTCTGTCCCTTATTTAATATTAATAACTGGGCATCATCATCTGAGAGTCCATGTATAGGAGGGTATAAATCATATTTTCCAGTGGTGGATGTGTCAATGAAAACATTGTCAATGGCAGTGTGGAAATTCAGGCCAAATCTAGTATGAAATTCAACTATACCCACAAGATTATAAGAGTGTAATACAGCATCAAGTTGGCTCCTTCGATTATTATCTATTAGACAATTTACATTTACATCACCACATATGACAATGTTATATTTGTTATTATAGAGTTTCTGCAAGATCAAATCTAATCATTTAAAAAAATTTGTAAAATCACCCCTTGGAGATCTATAAATAGTCAAAATGCATAATTTATTAAATGTTGAGTCCAATTGAATTGCACAAGCTTCAGTGTCCTTATCTATATTGTACTTATTAACATTTATGGTGTTATATTTTAAGTTTCTGTAAATAAATATACTGACACCTCCTTTGAGAGATGTTTTTCTACAGTAGTTGGACCCTAATGAGTAATTCGTTAAATGAATCAATTGTAGTTCGGATTCACTCAGGTGGTGTTCTGATTAACATAGAATGTGTGGGAGATCATGATGTGACAGTATAGTTCATTAAATTTGTTACCCAAACCTCTAATATTGTGATGAAAAATTTTTAGAGATTTATTTCGTGGAACCTGGCTGGAAACTTTGACTAATGAGTCTGGTATCCCCATGAAACTGGTAAGGGTAATAAAAATGTGTCTGAATAAAACCTATAGCAGAGTCCGGGTAGGCAAGAATTTGTCTGACATGATTCCTATTAGGAATGGTTTGATACAAGGAGATGCCATTGCTTTTCCATTTTGCTTTAGAGCACACCATTAGGAGGGTTATGTAACCCAGGAAAGCTGGAAATTAAATGGTAGACGTCACCTCCTGGTTTGTGCTGATGATGTTAATATATTGGGCAGATGCGTACATACTACAAAGAAAAACGCAGAAGCTTCAGCAGTTGCTAGTAAGGAGACTGGACTAGAAGTAAATGCTGATAAGACTAAGTACAAGGTCATGTCTCGAGATCAGAATGCAGGACAAAGTCACAGTATGAAAACTGATAATAGTTCCTTTTGAAGGGTGGAAGAGTTCAAATATATGGGAACAGCCTTAACATATCAAAATTCTATGCAAGAAGAAATTAAGAGCAGATTGAAGTCGGGGAATGCTTGCTATCATTCGGTGCAGAATCTTTCATCTTCCAGTGTGCTACCCACATACAGCACCATAACTTTGCCTCTTGTTTCGCATAGGTGTGAAACTTGGTCATTCACACTGAGGGAGGAATGTAGGCTGAGGGTGTTTCAGAATAGGGTGTTGAGGAGAATATTTGGGCCTAAGAGGGACAAGTTAACAGTGGAGTGGAGAAAACTTCATAATGAGGAGCTTAATTATCTGTACACGTCACTCAACATTGTTTGGGTGATTAAATCGAGAAGAATGAGATGGGCGGGGCATGTAGCATATATGGGGGATAGGAGAGTAGTATACAGGGTTTTGGTGGGGAAACCTGTGGGAAAGAGACCACTTGAAAGACTGGGGCATAGATGGGAGGATACTATTAAGATGGATCTTCAGGAAGTGCGATGTGGGGTCATGGACTAGATTGAGCTGGTTAACTAGCTGAGAACCTGTTAGCTTATCAAGAAGGACTCTGCTCCATGGAGTAAGTAAGTTCGTAAGTACGTATAATAACCATCGCATCTCTAACACCACTCACACAAAATTTTAGGGGTTAATTATAGATGATACTTTGTCCTGGATATACCATATTGATCGAATAATGTCAAAATTGAATTCAGCTTGTTTTGCAAGAAGATCAGTTAAATTCATATTGTCTCGAGAGACTTTAAGAAAGATATATTTTTCTTCCATACATTCCATTATAACTTATGATATAATTTTGGGAGGCAATTCAATATCCAGCATTAAAATATTCAGAATTCAAGAAAAAAAAAGTATTAGAATCACAACAAATTCATGAAGTAAGGATTCCTACAGATATCTATTAAAAAAACGGAAATACTACCTTTACGTTCATAGTACATATATACTATGTCATTATACATCATGAATAACAAACATCTATACAAAACGAAAATGGAGATTCAGAACTTAATTACTAGATACAATATCAATCTTCATCCACCTCTCTCTAAATTTGACTGCATTTCAGAAGGGGCTTATTACTCTGGAATAAAGATTTTCACTCATCTCCCAGCAAACATAGAGTGTTTAATGAATGATGGGGAACGTTTTCGTATTGCCCTAAGAAGGTTCCTTAATTCCAATTCAGTTTTTACTTTGGAGGAATTTTTTAACTATAATAGATAACCACACATGTTTTGCATTTGTCTTCTAAGTTTAGGTAGTTTCATGATTGATGTATCTAGATTAAAAAACGGCGACTGATGCTAATTTTGCATTACTTGATATTTAAAACTAATTATGTTGTACCTAATTTTACTTATGTGATCATTTTCGCATCCTCATGATATATATCTATGATTGGACTTAATGAAAAGCCTACGACTGCAATGTAGCCATATGGGAAACTGAACTAGCCTTAAAACACTGTGTTAGTGATAATGGAAAATAATGGCAAACTGCCCCCTGCAGTGCCCCATATGGGAGCGGCCATCTAACCTACACAATTTGGACAATCGCGATGGTTCCGAGAAGTTCGCAGATGCTCGACCGCTGAACGGGAGCTATCTCACAGACTTCTCGTAGCAACCCTGTGACGATACTTACTGAGCAGATCAGCCGACACCTAAAGCGATCAATGTTCAGCTTGACCTCAACAGAGATCCTCGCTCCCGTGACGTTGTACTTTGGACGTGATATATATAGTTCAGGAGGACACAACACAATCTATCTATAGTTTTAGTACGTAATTAATTCATTTATTTCCTTAATAATACAAAGTAGTGACAAAGCTATATACTTCTAGTTCCTGGAATAAATCAATATCATGAACATATTTAGACTTCGTTTCAATACCTTATCCAAAAAATTGTTTATACTCTATTTCGTAAATTACACACCCGTACTGAAATAACACAGGTCTTAAATAGCGGCATCTATACGGGAACTTAGAAACACACGCATATTTCGCACGTGTGATACATATCGATAACGGTGGATCGACATGAAACCAGTTGGCGCCAAATTTTAAATACATTTTATTTTCTAGAGAACTAACTAACTAACTAACTTACTTACTTACTTACTTACTTACTTACTTACTTACTTACTTACTTACTTACTTACTTACTTACTTACTTACTTACTTACTTACTTTACTTACATACTGTTGTTCTTCAACATATAATCACTCTATGTACATACAATTATTAAACTTGTAATTTGTTTTGCAGTGTGCTGAAGTTATTCACTCTCCTGCTAGGCTTCAGATTTTAGATGCCCATAGTCCTGAGAATTCATAATTTTGTTCATCATCATTTACTCCCTGTATGTACATATAATATTTAAATTCAAAATTTGTAATGCAATTCATATGCTGAGGAGATCTCTGCACTGGCTAGGCTTGTGATACCACCAAAACTGGTTTATGGTCACTAATGTTTGGATGGAATATTCTGCATCTATTTTTGCTATCATCACAGGACAACGGAGAATGGTGTCAATATATTCCTCAACATTGTCACCCAACAACAATCTATGTACAAAGCCTGTTCGGTAAGTAAGGTTCCCAAGGCTATAGTTTCTTTACCAAGCCTTTTATTTTGTAGAAGTAGGTACTGACTGTAATAGAGGTAACGTGCAACAGATGGTGCAACAGTCAGTTAATCATGCTGTTTATGGGATAGGTTCATGTGCAGTAGTAATGATAGTGGAAACTCTGTTATACAGAAAACTTTGTGGTGTGACACAGTTTATATAGGCAGGACATTTCCACCCTTGAAATTCAGTGCCAGTTAATGCTGGTGTTGGGTAATGGTGTACTGAGAGAGGGTGCAGAGAGTTCAAGAGTGGGTTGCCATCTATCATGAAGATTACATCTTTCAGCCTAGCAGCTTAAGAACACGTGAAAACAGTGCAAATGGCAGAACTGGTCTTAAAAAACCAACAAGACACAGTTCGAGACTTATCCATTGCATTGGAGTGGTTTGTGAAAACTGTACCCAACACTGTCCATGTACAACTGGGATACAGCAGAGTGTGTGCATGGTGAGTACCAAGATACGTGTTGGGAGTTCACAAAAATTGATGTTTAGAGGTGCTTTTTCACTTCTTCAGTTATTTAAAGGAGAAGCAAATGAGTTCCCTCAATCCATGGTGACAATGTGAGACATGGCTTCACCATTTTACACAAAATGAGCTTTAATGCAATGGACACATCCATCTTCATTGGGAACCACAAAATGTAAAGTGTGCCAGTATGCTGGAAGGCTGTGGCATCTGTATTCTGTGCTGCAGGAGTCATCAGCATTGTATTCGTACTTTGAGATCCAAAAGCAAATGTGAACATATGCTGTGACATGCCGTGCTGACTGCATTAGGCTATTAACAGGGAGAGGCATGAACATCTGCCATGAGGTGTGATCCTTGAGCACAGTAATGCAGCCCCATACAGTGTACAACAAACACAAGGAGTTGTTGCAGTTTTGTTACTGGAAACTGTAGGAAAATCAAACATATGGTGCTGACCTTGCCCGCTGGACTATAATTTTTAGGCCAGTGACACAACACTTGCGAAGTCACCAATTCTACAGCAAGAAGAATGCAGGAGACTAATTTCTGCCACAAGAACTGTAAAAGCCGTGCCAAGATGAGACAAGCGCATCAGGGTGTTGTGGAATTATGTCAAAAAATGACTCCTCAGAGAAATAATTGTGCTTTATATTATGTTGTTGCAACTGTCATTCACATTACGAGTATGACATAGGGAACCTCACTGCTTGAACAGTCTTCCTTATTATGTTTTGTTGACCATGCATCTTGATACATCTGTGTAATAAAAACCTTATCAGTTGACTGTCTGTTGGCTGGCCAACAGACAGTCAACTGACAAGCACAATATGTACCAGTTGTTGTATATATACAGTATACCTCCTGATGATGGGCTACAAATATGCCTGAAACATGTAGAGGTTGATTGATGAAATAAACTGAGGATAAACAGTGTATCAAGATGGTTTTTATTACACAGACTTCCTTATCTTTTCCTTGTCATATATATGCTGCTTTATTTCACGGTCAGAAGTTAAGTTTACTTGTGGTATAATTGTAGTAGAACTTTGAAATTCATCATATGTGGTCCTGATTGTAAAATGTGTATTTATATTGAAAATGGTTTGTTTCCTCGGTATTTTTTTAGACAAAGCATAAAACAGTGTAAACAGTTGGCAGAAAAAGTATGTGATATAAAATACTATGTAAAAAACTATACTGCTATTCTATATTTCGGTTCTCCCAATATGATATTTCCATCAACATTCAGTTCTTAATAATTTTTGGTACAGGATTAGAGGTGCTCACAGTGGTGAGGATTTGTAATGTGGTCTGAGTTAGGACACCATATAGTCTGGTACATACATGGTTATGAATGTTTTGGAGGAGCATTCAGGGTTTGTCTACACAGGCCATCAGATGATGGGAACAGTAGGTCCAGGCCAAATTGTCTGTGCTTGCTGACCATTTAAATTACGCAGTCCCATAACTGAGAAGACCACAATTTGGAATCTTGATATTACACATTTTTCATGCATTGTGTGACTTTGTTACAAATGAATTATGTACACGTGTTAGGCAATATATAGAACTATTATTTTACATAATACTCTGATCTGAGCAGAAATGTGTCACTGGAAATATAATAAGAAATAATAAGGTATATTGTGTAATAAGTGTATGTAGTTCTTTTGTAATAATTTTTAAGTTTTATGTATTTTAGTGCCATTAGAAATAGAGAGGGTGGAGAAGTGTGGCTATGGTATGGAGGGGGGCTGCTGTACCAATGTCTTGCTACATAGTTCAAGAAATTACCACCAGGAGCATGCCACAGAGCCATGCCGGCTACATAAGGACATTGCAACTGCTTGTGGCACTGTAATTTTACATTTCCACGATGTATCCAATCTGTTAAAGTAGCAATTTTTGTTTGGGCTGTGCACTGAATTGAAATGTGGGAAAGGTACAAATTTCGGGTGTTACGTATGAGGATATGTCTTAATTGAAAATATTAAACAGGGAGAGATCATATGTTGTGTTTGTGGTGACTTCAATGTAAATTTTTTTATAGGTTCAAGTTCTGCTCAGCAACTAACCTTACATTTGCAGTCTTACAACTTGTTTCACACAACTGACTTTCCACCTGGGACAACCAAAGTTTCCAGCTCAGCCATGGATAACATCTTTATTAACTACAGCAGAATAAATTCAATCAAAGTATTTTCTTTGATTTATGGGCTGTCGGATCATGAAGCTCAGTATCTTTGTGTAAATAATATTTTTTATTGACAAACAGGTAATTTTAGATTTGTCAAAAAGAGATTAATAACAAAATCTGCAGTGTCAATGTTTATTGAAATGTGAAAAAATGAATCCTGGGATAATATTATTAACCATACTGATGTGAATGAAAGCTTCAATTTATTTGTAAACACTTTTTTAATTGTTTTTGAATCATGCTTTCCTATACAATATGTAACTAAGAGCATTTATAATAACCACTGGATTACAGCAAGAATCAAAGTATCATGTAAGTGCAAAAACTATCTTTACATTATGAGCAAGACAACCAACTGGTCTAAAATTAACCCAAATCACCTAAAGTATGCTGTTATAGAACCATGTTTTAAGAAAGGTGACAAATCACAAGTATCAAATTATAGAACAATCCCTTTATTGACTGGCTTCTCTAAAATATTTGAGTTGCTCATTTTACATAGGTTAAAGTATCATTTAGTGAGTAATAACATTCTGGTCAATGAACAGTTCGGTTCTTGTGGCAATGTTTCTACTGACAGTACTATTTCTAAACTCAATGAGTCGATTTTTAATGCATGGAATAATATAGAATAAGTAACGGGTCTATTCTGTGACCTAACTAAGGCTTTTGATGGTGTTAGTCATAAACTCTTGATTTTGGAGTTGAATTTTATGGAGTAAAAGGCTGTATATTAAATTGGTTAAAATCTTATTTGCATAACAGAAAAAAAGAGTTTGTCAATTCATCTAATCTTCTATTGGACTGGGGAACAGTTAGGTATGGGGTTCCTCTGGGTTCTGTTTTCGGCCCATTACTGTGCAACATGTATATTAATGATTTTCTGTGCGTCATAAACAAAATTTCTCATACCATTCTTTTTGCAGATGATACTAATATTCTTGTTTCTTCCAGTGATCTTAATTAACTAAATTCTAAACTAAATTCAATATTGTTTTGCATTTCTAAATAATTTCAAAATAATCAGTTGGTACTAAACTTAAATAAGACGCATATTATAAACTTTGCTTCTTCTAAGCTGCTGACTCACCCATTGAACATTGTATACAAAAATCAAGCTCTTACTGTCAGTGAAAGTATCAAATTCTTAGGCAGGCATCTAGACTGCAATCTAACTTGGAAATCACATATAGAAAATTTAGTAAAAAAAACTGAGTTCAATTTGCTTCTTGTTGAGAAAATTATTACCCATTGTAAATGTAAAAGCATTGCATATGGTTTATTTTGCACATTTCTATTCACATATCAGCTATGGTATAGTTTTCTGAGGTTCATCTTCATCAACGAGAAATGTTTTCATAATTCAAAAAGAGCAATTAGAATTATGCTGAGACTGGGTCCAAGGAGTTCTTGTATAGAGGGTTTCAAAAAATTGGATATACTTACAGTTCCTTGTTTATATATTTATGCCTTGGTGTTATTTGCTGTCAAAAATTTTAATATTTATCAAACTAACTCCTCTGTTCATAGCATGAATACAAGGCAGCAAAATAAACTGCACATACCCTCGGTAAGACTTTCCTCAATACAGAGAGGTGTCTACTATTCATCTGTTAAAATATTTAACCAGCTGCCACAAAATATATTCAAATATTGTTACAACATACATACATTTAAGACTTTGTTAAGAGACTTACTTACTTACTTACTTACTTACTCCATGGAGCAGAGTCCTTCTTGAGAAGCTAACCAGTAAACTT
>Ga0268261_10000717_pt1 | contig 21449 bp, 14 predicted proteins | sample TergutNc150P1_FD_190353 | JGI IMG/M metagenome (GOLD analysis project Ga0268261, IMG submission 190353) | Nasutitermes corniger P1 segment gut microbial community from laboratory colony in Florida, USA - Nc150 P1 (SPAdes) (version 2) | ecosystem: Host-associated > Arthropoda: Insects >...
CCCCCCCCTTTTCTGGCACTTACTCTGTCACTCATTAAAAGTAAATTGTGAAGGTGGTTGATCATACCTGAGTTACATTAATTCTGCATTTAATTGCTTGGGAAACGTTTATATATTTGGGGGGTTAACATCAGTAGGAACGTAACGAATTTGAAGTTAAAACTGTTAGTACTTTAATAGCTGTGTTTTAAGTTAATGGACAAACTAGACTGTTTTGAAGAATTCAAGCATATAGTAGGAACAACTGAAAGGGTACCTGATGGTCTTAGGTTGTAAAACACTGGACTGAGAGGTTTCTGAGTTCAGTCCCCAGAGAAAACAAACTTGCATACAAATTGAAACCTACATATTCTGCTACTGGTAAAACTTTGGGAATGTGAAGAATAGTAGGCCCCCTTCCCCATGGCTTGTAGCCCCACTGCGTCCTCTCTGTTGACAGTTACTCTCACGATCATCCTGTTGTATAGGGTACTGTAATTTCAGAAATCGATTCTACACCTTTGCTTAAGTGGCCGGAGCCGGAAATGGCAACCCATATCATGAGGTATGAGAAACACAACAGTATACACAGCTGCTTTCTTGTATTCTGAAATGTGGGTGAGCACTTTTCATGGAAAAGAAGCAGTTGATACTCATGAGCATTTTGTTAATGCTGGGGTGGCTACTATCTTACCATAATTGTTTGTTGTTCCTGAGTTAACCTCAGTAAAACTGTGCTTTCCTCTGTATCCAAATAAGTAGAAGTAGACAGGTGACTGGGTGACAGCTGCTTGTAATTTGGTAGCTCGTGCCCCATCTGCCAGATATACACGGTCAGTGATCATCTGGAAATTTACAGTAAAAGCATAATTTTTAATCAGTGTCTGTGTTTATTGTCAGAGCAAGCACAACTTTTAGAACATTATACATTCAGCCATCATGAAAAGTGTGTTTTGGCCGTTTTTGGTTTTTGTCATTAGATTCTACAACATAACTGGAAAAGAATACCGGGGCGGTGGCCTCCTTTTACAGTTAATACACTGAAATGCATAAAATTTAGACTATTATTCCCTCTAAGGGAATAATAAAATGCATAGTAGTGGTTAAAATTTGGTAAAAGTGTAAGTATAATTATTGTTGAATTTTAGGTAACAGAGATTTCGTAGTATAGTATGGTGGACGTGGTTCACATAATTTGCGACGTTTGTCACAATCTTAGTGATTAATACACTGAGTACTATACTATAATGAAATGTCTTTTATCTAAAGTTTAGCAATAATTTTAATTTTTAACACATTTTAACCGCTATTGTATATTTGATTATTCCCTAATAGTGAATAATAGTCTAAAATCTATGTATTTCATTGTATTAACCATGAAGGGAAGGCCTGCACGTCGGTATTCTTTTCCATGTGTGTTGTACAATCTACCTGATGATGACAAAAATGGCCACAACATTTAGTACATGACAGTTAAATGTATAGTGAGTGTTCTAAAAGTTGTGTTCACTTTGACAGCAAATAGACATTGATTAACAAACACAACAAGATAACGATACAAAAATTTGCATAATTTTTAATTAGAAATTTGATAATAGCTTCACAGGTAGTGTCACAAATAAATCATGATGCAGTACAGTTCATCTTACTTGTGATGGTGTTTGTATTGATTTTTCTACACTGAGTATTTTTCAGTAGTAGGATATGAGATGTGTGTTTTGCAGAAGTGCAGATTTTCATCGTTGTATTGAATATTTTTGTTAGCTAACAGCATTTGAAGGGCAGTATGTCTGGAAGGGATGTATGTATAGTAGCTTGGTTGAATCTTTGAGCTTGGCCTTGGTGAGAGATTGTGGGATTGTGGAGGAGTGCATGGGGAAATGTGTAGAAATGCATAGTTATGGAAGAGAGAGCGACCATTCAGAAAATATCAACATAGGAAGATAATGTTGACGTAAATCGTACGGAAATCATTGCATCAGAATGGTATCCAGTATTAGGGCATGAGAATATGGTGTTACATGATCAGATTTTTTCAGGAGCTGAGTGACGTCATCTCGCTCAAGAACTTTGCTCTTAAGGCTAATTAGGTAGCATTTTGACATGAGATTTATATAATTTGCGTGATTAGTGTCAAACTCTGCAGTGTAAAAATGTACTATAATTACTCGTATATACCTGTATAATTTGCTTGATGGATTTGGAGACTGGTTGACCACGAAAGTAGTGTTGACGAATGTGATCAGTAACTTCCTTTCTTATTTCCTTAGGGACTGTGTAATTGTAGTCCAGTATATGTGGAATAAGGTCATCGAATTCGCGTTCCAGCACTTTTAAGGTTTCTTCATTTGCAACCCAGTCTGTATTGCAACAAACAGGAGTTTCATTGTTAAATGTCCGGTATTCGTGAGTTGTATGAACTTGTGAGCGATTGGCACTTCGTAAGTGTTGAGTGGGCCTACGTGATGAAATGTATGCGGGAGGAGCCCACCTCTTGCACTGGGGTCCAGGCAAGCAGTGGCGATCTTAGTGCGGAAGTAAAATTCGCTCGCCCGTCCCTCGTAGGGGATGCTCTGCGTACTCTTATGAGGAAGGGTACCTAAGAGTGGAAATTTTCCATGGCCTTGTTTTATGTAATTTGTCAGGACAGGCATATTTTTATGTAACAATATTTCTGTAAACACGCAGCCAACAAATCAGTAAGACACGCGCAGAACACATTTTGTGTTAGTACTTCAAATAACGGTTTTATGAAAGTTTGTAGGTTAAGTATGTACTATTTCGTGCCTTTCCTCTATACACACGCGCGCGCACATACATACATACATACATACATACACACATACGTACGTACGTACATACATACATACATACATACGTACGTACGTACATGCCCCTCCCCCCCCCCACACACACACACACACGTTCACACACGTACTTACAAGCATGGATCCAAAATTGTGTCATGGTGACATTGTGATGTGGCATATCATAAAAATACAAAATGTACAATACACATATCCATTTCACGTTCGTACAGTAATTCAGATATTACACACCATATTCATTATATAACAGTTTATAATAAAATTATGAGTCTTCCTAAGCATTAGTAATTAATCGAGTAAGAGGAATGTGTATTAAGTACTTTGGTAAGGCGTCTTTAAATTGAGCCTTTTTTGTGAGTCTGCATGTTAAATTCTTAAACATGTAGATGGCAGGATGACAGCATAATACACATTCTATCGAAAACATGAAAATAGGCGATTGGCCTTTGAAGGTGGTGCTTATTTGAGGTATTAATACTGTGAGCTTCAAGGATTACAATATTTGTCGCACCCCCAAAAAAGGGAATTTGGCAATAATGTTTAATTTATGCCTACGCATATTTTTTAGTCGAAACGATTTTTTGAAAAGTGGGAAGGACTGAGCTAAAGCAACAGTTGACCCCGCAAGTTTTTTTTTTCGTACTGAAACAGACAACAGTGAAAGAAGGAAAGAGATAGAGAAAGAGTACGTGTTAGATATTTCGGGTCGCCTTTAGATGACAGAGGACTTGTAGGTTGCTAATAATGTTTACTGGAGAATAACTTTTGTACTCCTTTGGAGACAGACAAGCAACAGCAGTGTATCAGCATTTAATTCTTCAGATAAAATTTTTATTATTACCAAAAGATTTTTTACATCACTGACAAAATGGGTGAGCAGAGTATTTTCAGTTAGAGCTCAAAGGCCATTCTCACACTCGCTACAAATGAGAATGTGTTCTTTCAGAAGGTACCAATGCCATATTTTGCAGACAGCTACAGTATAATGATGTTTGCATTAGTATTTATCAAACCACATGATGCTGTTGTTAAACTCAGCGGATTTCTCCCTGCTCCAACCGCTTTCTTTCTCTTCATTTCATTAGCCCTACAAGTCATAACTGTTCTTCCTGTAATACAGATGCTGACATGACTGGAGGACATTCTAAACTGAGGGGGGATCTTGGTAATGTTATTGAAGAACACCAGGAAACAAGGACTAAGAAGTAAAATGGCAAGAATTAAATATGTTAAGCCTTGGAGTGCATTTTTTATGTAAATCCGAATCTTCTGCTCTGTGTGTGTGAACCCTGTGAGCAACAGTTTCTTTTTGCTTGTCAGTTACAGTAAATATGCATTACTGTTATTTTTTTTTCTTTGTCAGAGATAGGTGGCTAATAATACGCATGTGTGGCTGACCAGCCGGCTTAACTGGGTCGATTAGTGGGGTCGCTCGCTGTCACCTCTCATTCCTTCTCTTTCCAGTGCTACCTGTTTCTTTTTGCCCTTCTGATTGGCGCCTTTTCATACAGCCAGGCACACAAGTTACACTATTTCTATTTGTCATGCATTCTGTCGTTTCCTTGGCATTCTTCTTGGGCCTTTAAACAGTTCAAGATGAGAACACTGTACCGTCTGGAAGTGTCTGGTACTAAATATCCAGGGACACATTGTCACATCCCAGAAGAACTGATACCTCGTTCACACCATTTCAGAACCGCGAGAACTTGGATGGTACATCATATTGTGCCAAGCTAGGTCGTGTTAGGGACGGTTTTAACAGCGCACAGTGCTATAATGGGGGTGGAGCATTGTTCATCATATTGAAGTACGAGGCGTGTCCGGAAAGTAAAGATACATCACGTGTAGGCCGATAGGGAAATTTTTTATGCTTATAATGGCAACACTGCCGTCGACTTTGATGCTTTACCTGTGTGCTGTGCTCGATTGACAGTGGTAGAACCGGCTATGTTTGAGTAAGACGTGTTTGAAATGGCAGCGCCGATCCAAAGTCCCGCCAAATGCGGGGTGCGTTCCGTCATAAGATTTCTCAACGCAAAAGATGAACGTCCAGCGGAAATTCACAAACAAATTGTTTCTGTTAATGGTAACGTTATGAATCGGCAAAATGTGACGGAGTGGTGCCGTGAATTCTCCGAAGGAAGAACTGATGTTCACGACGAACAAAGGAGCGGTAGGCCATCTTTGATCTCTTACGACCTTCTTCAGGAAACTGAAGGAGAAATTTGCGCAAATCGACGCGTGACGATAAGAGAGTTGCATCGCATCATTCCCGAAGTGTCTAAGACCACAATTCATGAAGCTGTGACAGAAGAATTAGGGTTCAGAAAATTGTGTGCACGCTGGGTGCCCAAAATGTTAACGGACTATCACAAAACGAAACGGATGGGTTCGGCGCTGAAGTTTCTCACGCGCTACGCACAGGAAGGAGATGAGTTTCTGGACTCCATTGTGAGTGGAGATGAAACATGGATTTTTCACTACACTCCTGAATCCAAGCAACAGTTATTGCAATGGCGCCATACACATTCCCCCGGAACCAAAAAATTCAAAACTTCAATTTCAGTGAAAAAAATCATGGCGTCCGTTTTCTGGGACAAAAAAGGCATTCTCCTGGTCGACTTCATGCCTCCTGGCGCAACAATTAATGCCGCTGCATATTGTGATACCTTGACACGGCTTCGACGAGCCATTCAAAACAAAAGGAGGGGTATGTTGTCATGCGGCGTGTGCTTGCTCCACGACAACGCGCGGCCCCATTCCGCGCACGTCACCACTGCGCTTCTGGAAAAATTCAAGTGGGATATATTGGACCATCCGCCGTACAGTCCGGACCTCGCGCCCAGCGATTTCCACTTGTTCCTTCACCTAAAGAAACATCTCGCTGGGAAAAGGTTCGACGGCGATGATGAATTGCAAGAAGTTATGACGTGGTTCAAAGGGCAGGCGGCAGACTTCTATGACTCGGGGATACAGAAGCTGGTTCCAAGACTTAATGTTTGGACAATGCTGGCGACTATGTTGAAAAATAAAGTTATGTACAGGCATTTCATTCAGTGTCGCTTTTTTAAATTAAAAATGCTGTACATGTTTAAGACCTTTGTATCTTTACTTACCGGACACGCCTCGTACGTCATTCGTACGATTGCAGCCTCGGGGAGGGGGTGAAACTAAGTGTGCTTGTGTCATTCAGCTAGGGAATCCGTTCAGTGAGAAGGTGGATCGGTGGTAGGATATCCAACATGCTTTTGCCAAAGAGGCCTTTAAAGAATAATGACCCCGTGATGGCAGCTGAATGAGTACCTGAAAAGGTTCATGATCGCAGTGGTGTCAGGAACTGGGTAGAGCAGTTTCGAACCGCAACTGTTGCAACAAATAAACCTGAAGCAGAGGCATAACTGCGGACATTGGAAAACACTGAAGGAGTATTGTCTACTGTTGATTGTAGCCCCAGACGATCAGAACACAGGCATCCATTTGCCCTCAACGTATCGACCGGTTTGCCTCAATAGACACACGTTATGAAATTATCGTCCCTACAAAACAGATGGAGTAAGAATTGTGAAGACGGTTTTGCTTCAAGAAGTGGCTTTTGTGAGCAGTTTGTTGATAAATGAACGTTCGGGTGTTATTTGTTCCTTGATAATATTAGATGAAGACAATTTTCATTTGTAGTTGAAATCATGTCACAGTCCGAGAGAACAGTATGGTACGAGCTATTGGCGTTTTGTTTAATTGGTATTTATTTTTTTGAAGATGAAACTGGCAGTACGGCTATGACGTTTAACTAGTGAGCGTATAATGAATAAGCTCTTGTTTCCAGAGTTACTGCATCGTGACATCGAAATTCCGAGTGTGGTTCCAGCAAGATAGCGCAACAGCACATATTGTCAGTGGAGCACTTAAATGTCTGTTTGAACACTGTGTAGTTTACCGCTATAGCGGCATTTCTTGGCCAGCCCATTTGCCTTATCTGTACGCTTGTGATATCCTTTTATCGGGCTACTTGAAAAGTAGTGTTTCACACATCTGGCTGACTTACATAATCTCAACCAGGGAATTTCGAAAGAAACGGCTACCATGTAACCTGCCATGTTTACTTTTCATAATGGAAGTGTTAAGCATCAGTTCATCAATCTTGATGGACGACATCTAACAGGAGTTCTTTTTAAGTGTAGCTCGGTTTTAGGTTTTAAAACAGTGGCATACATTTGTCTTTCAGTTCTCATGACTTAGAATAAATTTGAGTAAACCTTGGTTAACTAGTGTGTCTTTAAAAATGATGAACGAATACGCTGCCTCTCTGTACTTTATATCACATTGAGCTAATTGTAGTGACATTACAATAAGGTTATACTTTGTTATACATGGAAGTGGAGAGGTTGGTAGAGAGTTGCTAGTTTTGGGCGTATGGTGAGATAGGCAGTACACAGTGCGATCCATAAGTTTTAGGACTGATTTTTTTTTAAATAACAGAACTAGAGCGATCTATCGGCCAACCCACTAGCTAGGTACTATCGACCAACATCCGTTCACACACCGAGTTTCGTTTGTTTATCTTCGACAGTGTACAAGTTATAACCTGTCTTGTAAAGTCACTTTTCTTTATACGCCATGGATGGCGGAAATGAACAGAGAGTTGCCATAAAATATTGTTTCAGAGCCGGTCTACCTGCGACAGAAACACTAGTATTGATGGAGAAGGCTTATGGTAATGAAGCTCTGAACCGATCAAACGTTTTTAGATGGTATTTTCGATTTCGAGGCGGAAGGGAGCTGGTAGAAGATGACGAGAGAGGTGGCCGTCCAAAGTCGACTCGAACTGAGGTAAACATTGCTGCTGTTGCTGATTTGGTCAAAAAATGACCGTCGAATCGCATCAAGAATGATAGGATTTTTGAACATCCCTAAGACTAGTTCTTCGGGTTCTGAAAGATTATTTGGGAAAGAGAAAGTTGTGTGCACGTTTTGTTCCACACTCCTTGACACTTGAGCAAAGGGAAGATCGAGTCACATCTTGCCGAGGCATTATCGCGATGGCCGACGCAGACAATTTTTTTTAATTATTACGGGAGATGAGACCTGGTGTTTTGCCTATGACCCCGAAACAAAGCGACATAGCTCTGAATGGGCCGAAGAAACTGAAATGCCAAAGGTCCCGCATCAAGACAATGTTGATAAATTTTTTTCGACTTTTAAGGCGTAGTGCACAAAGAATTCGTACCAGAGGGGAAAACAGTAAATGCAGAATTATATAAAGGAGTAATGGATCACCCCCTGAAGCGCATTAAACGGGTTCGTCCAGCTGCGTTCTGCTCTTGAGATTTTTTCTCGTTGCACGATAATGCGCCCGCTCTCAAAGCTGCAAGTGTTTGCCAATTTTTTACCCAAAAAATGTTACAAGCCTTTATCACCCCCCGTACTTTCCAGATTTATCTCCGCCAGACTATTTTCTGTTCCCAAGTTGAAAATTAAGTTAAAAGGACTCCGCTTTGTGGATGTTGCTGAGATCCAAGAAGCCGTAACTGATAAATTAAAAAAGGCTAAAAAAAGAGGAATTTTCAGCAGCTTCTCAGAAACTGTACGACCGCACAAAAGCCTGTATATATGCCAATGGAGCCTATTTTGAATTTATAAAAAGGTAGGCCTACGTGTCTTCCTCATGTGTCTTCGATTTTTAAAAAAATCTGTCCTAACCGCACTGTGTATGTGTATGGTTATTAATGTGGTAGTAGGCATTCATTTATAGAATGCATGTATTAAACTCAAGTTTCTTTGGCAGTAACTGTTAAAGTGTGGTTATCAGACTCTTGGAAACAATCTGCCATTGAAGGTGAAGACTCAAGCAGCTGTTTCTTTCAAAGTGTTGGTAACCACATACAAGCAGCAACGTCGTGAAAAAACACTGCAGTCTGAATTTAAATATTATGAAATAGTTTTCTTCTTTTCTCTAGAGTTTATGGAAGCAGTTATACTCGTATAGCGGATTGGCATGCAATTTTGTATCAAAAACATCTCAGAAAGTATTTTGCAACAGCAGCCACACAAACCTCCAGCAGGTACCAGCCCGTCTTCTGTTGTTACACTTGTGATCAGTGGCACATCTTCAACGTTCCCCTCCAAAAGTAGATCAAGCGGATGTTTACTGAGGAATGGATTAGGGCCAGCTTGCTCTACTGTAGGTGCAAATGGGGAAAATGGATTGTACATCCACTTCTGAAAACAGACAAAAATATTTATCATTGGTATGTGTTTGTGTGATAATACGTAAACCATTTTTTACTTGAGAATTCAGAGTTATACAAATATGAATAAAAAATTAAGTGAATTTGCCTGTAGAGGCACTGCAGTCGACGCTCTGTGAAACGTAGTGGTTCCCTCATTAACTACATACTACGCATTGTTACGACGTATGTCAGTTTCAATTAATGTTTACAAATTTTCCTTAAAGATGGAGGCCCCCTTCGAATTGCGTTGTTGTAGAAGAGGGAGCTATGATTTTTTTTTCGTGATCAGAAGGCGTGAAAACTTGTAAATTTGTAGTAGAATGTTAGTGCAGTGCGTTGAACATTGCATGGCACAGAAATGTTAATTCTCTCCATGGTAGCGCGCTCCTGCATTCCGCGGCAGCTACTGCTGGAGTAATGAGGCAGCTGAAATTTAAAACTCCCGCACCACCAATGTAGTCCGCACCTGGCCCATCGGATTATCACATATTCGGACCATTAAAGAAGCCTTGCGTGGACGAGAACCTGCCAGTGATGAAGTTAAAAGAGACGGTGCATACGCAGCTTCGATCACAACTTTTTTCACAGGTGGAATCAGAAGGCTTGTGGACCGCTACACACTAGGCCTATAGTTGAAAAAAATGGCGATTGCGTTGAGAAATCATATACTTCGCATTTTTCATGGCTTATTGTACATGAAGTGATAAATTCACTATACTTTTTGGCTCTGCCTTGTATTATCATTAAACACAAATGTTGTAACAGTCGAAATAAAACTTCTCATAGAATATTATTAGCCTGACACTTTCAACTACTTCGGCCATATTAGTAGAGTAAGGGGGTGGCTGTCGGATAGGTCTGGTAATTTTGCATTTATCCTAAGCGATACTGGTGCTTCAGTCTTGCTAAAGTCAGGTAAACTAAGTTCTCCAACCGCACAAAACCCCGTTGTGACCTGTCGCTATATTGAAGTGAGTGCTTCAAGTTTACAGCCACTTTTTAGGCGCGTTAGCAGATGGCGACAAGCGACTGCTAGCTTCATCATGTCTGTCTGTTCTGTCTGTCTGTCTTTATGGAATAACTCCGCTGTCACTGGACGGTTTTTTATAAAACTTGATATTTGAGTATTTTTCGAAAACTCTCGAGAAAGTTCACGTTTCATTAAAATCTGACAAGAATAACAGGTGCTTTACACGAAGGCGCATATACATTTTTGATCATATCGCTCTCATTTCTTCTTAGAATGAGAAATGTTTCAGACAAAAGTTGTAGAAAAAATCAAAACATTTTGTGTTCAATAACTTTTTTTTCGAAAATAATGCTGTTTATGAGATAATGTGGAAAAAATGTTGTTGAGCTCGTCAGGCCACAGATGATAGTATGGAGCATGTGCATTGCATGCCGGATATCTAGGCTTAGCGAGCACATACACAGATTTTCATCGCAACAGAGTTTGCACGAACGCGTCTCGATGTTACGTTATACGTACCTTGTCTTGCTTTTATGTTTTCAAGAAGGCATAGTCTTCAGAGGCAAGTAGAACTTCTTTAATTATGCAATTGTTGTTATATTTGTGGCATTTCAGTGTAGTGCGTTCGACTGGGCTTAATTGTAATTGTTAATTGCTTTGTGAATGATGATCGCGCCAGTAGGTTCTGTATAAGCGATTCAGATTGTAGACGTGCGGCCGTAAATGTCGGATAACAGAGGGCGGGTGTCGAACAGGACGCCTATTTTGCATTACCTGCCACATGTTTATTCGTCTTTCGACACGCGACGGATGTTTGAAATTCAGCATCTTAAGATGGTTTAGATAATTTCAGTAATGGAGGGCTGAATTGATTTAGAACAGATTACAACAGTGAACGCACTGCGAATCCAGCGGTGTCGGGATACATAACACATTATTTGGAGTTCTGCCCTATGATTTCCTCTTTCATAGCAAAGACGAGGTCATGGTTAATAAATTTGATACGTGGCTTCTTCCAGATGTCTGCAAGTACAAGTCAAAGGAGATCGGGTTTGAAGTCATTGGACAAGGAAGACATGGTAAAAGCAATCAGGGCGGTACGTAACAAGGAAGTGCGCTACTTGCAGTTTCCAAGGAGTGTCGTGTTCCCCGTTCTACGTTGTGTGATTATGTACACTGAAATTCGGACGCTTCTCAAGCCATGCTGTCAAAATATTTCTCAGGCTCTTGAAGAGAAGCTTCTTGTATGTCTCTTATTAGAACGTAAATATTTCGGACTCACTCGGGGCGATGTTAGAAGACTGGATTTCCAGTAAGCTGCCCAGAATATAATCCCCAATCCATTTTCAGCCGCCAAAGGAGCAACAAGTAGGAACTTGTTCACACGTTTTATAAAACGACACGGCGATAAGCTGGTGCGTCAACCAACAGAAATATCCATTGCCATAGCTGCGGGATTCAGCAGGGAACAAGTTGGGATTTTCTTTGATTTGTAAGGAGAAGAGCATTCTACACATGATTATCCACCCTCACGTATTTTGAACTTAGATGAAACAGGGATAACCGTGGTTAAAATAAATCCGCGGACTCAAACGCCAACGTCAGATTGGCGCTCTAACTGCGGCATAAAGGGGTTCTTTAATAACTGTTATAGTGGAAGACTGCGTAAATTGGACCAGACACTCTAGTGGCAAAGAGTCAAAGCTTGTCGTTCTAAGTAAAGGAGGAAGTTTAGCAGTTATAAGGCAGCTTGGCTCGTGGCGTGTTTTATTGCATTGTGTAAGTGCTTAATCTGATTTTTCAATTCTGCAGTCTACATTAGTGAATTTAGTTCTGTTTGGCTGAGGTATGTTCCATCTACAGTTGTGCGAACACAACTTTCTTAGGATAAAATTGGGGCCTGAACGTACGATAATGTGCCATGCAGTCTCTGAGTGTCTTTGATGAAGAGAAAAATGGTGTGTTCTAAATGGGACCGACTGTTATTTCCGATATCGGACCAACCATTTCGCTTGGCCCACTTAAGGAAAATGAGACTATAGTTTTCTTTATAAATGATCGAAACTGATATGTTAACCTTTTAAAGCCAGCTGGTTACATGTTGCACCAACAAGTTTAACATTCAACTGTACGCTCTCTTCACACTGTATTTATGTGTTTTGTATTTATCTGAGAACAAACAGCGACTTGTGTCACATCATAAACTGATTGGATTTTATAACCGAGTTGAAAAGTGTTTACAGCGCGGTACGGACTGGGGCTTTAAGTAAAGCGGTCTGCTCTTCGTCTGTAAAGAGTTAATTAATTAGCAAGTAAATTTGTGAAGTGAGTTCATTACATAAATTTCAAGTTGAATTTAAATATCCGTTTGACGATTCTCAATGTATGCTAATTAGGATGTCGAATCGAGGCTAATATGGAACGTGGGAAGAAGTAATTGAGAAAGCGTTGGGTGCATTACGGAGTGGCGGTATGGGACTTATGCGCAGCATTAACTTAGGATGTGCTGAAAGAAACCCAGAAGGGCGAATTGATGGGACCAACATAAATGCTGTAGGACGTAAACGTTTGTTCGGACGAACTGCTGATCTGCCTAAGGAAGTTGAAAGTCAGTTTCACCCTAGAACAAGCTATGAATGCCCAGAGAGGGAGTGGAGGTGTTGCTGTTCTTTAAGCTCGGCGCTGGATAGGGGTGGGTGGTCAACGCCACGTCCTGGGCCCTTTTACCGCCGGGAAGACTCGGCACCCATTATATAGGAGGTTGCATGGGCCCCGGGACCGGTGTAGGGTGCGGAAAATCCCGCCCCCCCCACCGGGATAAAGAAGGTGGAAATGATTGAATAAATCGTGCTGCAGTTGGAAGAGAGCCTTTTTGGATTGACGAGAAAAAAATCGCCGGCCCTTGGCGTATGAAATAACAGAGATAATTTGCCCCACAGTTTCAGCAACGAAGAGAAAACGGCTGACGACAAGTATTACGGATTCATTGCTCCTCACCTTTCATATATCACTCCGCTAGCCTGGAGCAACCTCTGTGGCAGAGCTCGAGGTTTCGGCCAAGAAAAATGTTACTTTATTTTTTAGTGTCTTGGACAAAATTGTTCATAAAAATAACGTGGATTCCCGTCGGGTATTTAATATGGATGAAACTGCCCTTTCGACTGTCCAAAACCACAAAAAGTGTTGGCTCATAGGGTAAACACCAAGCTGGGACAATGGCAAATGTAGAGAGAGGAACAGACACAACGTGTATGTTCTACATGGGTTCTGCCGGGATGTTTGTTCCATCACTGCTTATGCTTAAGAGGTTACGCTGCAAGTTTGAGCTGTCGACACGGGTTTCTCCTGGTGCAATGTTTGCCTGCACAAAAAATGGGTGCATCATGAGCGACTTTTTGTTCAGTGGTTCAAACGTTTTATACAAACCACGAAGCCAAACAAAGAGGCGAAAGTATTACTTCCGCTGGATGGGCATACAGCCATACACAAAAAAAAAAAAAACTTTCAAGCTGTCAGTTTGGCGAGAGGGAATGGAGTGATATTGCTGTCCCTCCAAGCACACATTAAACATCGCTTACAGCTGTTGGATGTGGACTGTCTTAAACCACTTCCCGTGTATTTCAATCAGGTATGCGACAAGTGGATGTGGCAACACTCTATGAGAAAAATCACACAAATTCAGATAAGTAAATTGCTTGTAAAATTCTACGGACTTGGTGCAAGTGTAGCCAACGCTGTAACTAGATTCGCCTGAACGTTTGGCCAATTGATCCAAACATATTTGAAGACAGTGACTTCGCGGCATCGACACGAGATTCTTGTCAGCTATTAAGCCTGGAACTACAAATTCAGTCACAAGAAGTCAGACAGCAAACTCTTCCAATCCTGGCCAAGAAAAAATGGCTTAAATCCAAATTCGACAACTCCTTACAGGAACGTTGAAGAAATATCTGCCTAAATGGAGTAAGGACGAGAAGCCGACCGCTACTACATTCCCACCACGACACATCACAAAGTGCAGATGTAAAATGAAGTTTCAAGTGAAGCTAAGGTGAGCAAGCTTGCCTTCACAGAAAGCATTGCAGAACATTAGCCGAGCTGGTTTTGCGAGCTGCAGATTGGATGAAATTTGTGATATGATCCAGTGCATGGAGTGCTGGGAGTGAGTTCATCAAGATTGTGCAAAGGTGGGACTGAAAAAGTATAAATACCGTTGTGAAGAATCCATTCAAACGATTTGTATATACGGTGAATCATGTGCTATGGACTCTACTGTAGGAGATGGTTCCTAAGATCTTTGTGATCAAAAACGTTATCAGCACGGGTTCTGTTCTCAATAATTATGGTGCTGTGGGCTTTTTAAAGTTCCATAGACACACTCCTGTGAACCGCGCATACTGAATGCGACCGTTAACACGGTTTCTACGAATGAAGGCGGGCGATGTAAAAAATTCCAAGGTTTTCTGTAGCCCTTGAACGCAATCTTGCAACTCGACTGTGGCCGCCAGCAGGGGTTTTTCTTATCGTCAGCTGAAGCTGCAGCACGCAGTGCGAGTTATATACAACCGAGCATCTAGGTGGCGGAGGAGGATGGTATTTTCGAAAAACTTCTTTAAGCACAGGTCACTGTAAATTAAAGGCAGTGTAATGAAGTTATATTTATTTAGACGCTAAATTATAAGTTAGTTTGTTTATTATTTTATTCCTTATGTTTGTCAACAATCCGTACCTTTTGTTCTAGGTTCTAAGAGATCATAACTCCGTAATCGTTCAGAATCGGACACTTGCTGATATGAACTTTATTTGATCACGAAGACATCAGGAATCATCATCTACAGCAATGCTTATAACTCATGAATTACTGTATTTTGTACACTGTATTGTTCTCAGGTTTGTCCAATTTAGGAATATATATATTCTTAAATTGGACCGATGCCGACTTTTAAGAACCATTTTTAAAATGTACTTTCTTGTGCGGTAAAGGATATAATAAGTATGTGGTTCAATACCTGATAAATGAGACGAAATTATTTTTCAAATTTTTCTCATTCAATATACGTATCATAACGCTTTTGTTCTTAGGGGGTCCAATGTAGGCGGTCTTCCCGTATATACGAATGCTACTGGAAGTTTTGTTTCATCTCTAATTAATTTTTGCACGGAAGGAATGCCAATCATCTCACCAGAGGAGCTCCGCAGGCACAGTCTTCAAGTACCCTCTGGTTGGATCAAGTATGACATGTTCATGGACTGATGTGAACATTTTGTTTCTGTGGCAAAACCGTCTGCCTCACATCCAGTGTTACTCATTTTGGATGGACACTTTGACAACACCTGAAACCTGCGTCTTATTGTCAAAGCTTGTGAATGTCACGTCATCATATGCCACCTCACTCTACACACAAGCTCCAGCCATTAGACAAAAAATTTATGGCATCACTGAGACACCACTACGGAGAAAAAAAGCGTTGGCAGTTGCAGAATAACGGCGCAATAACGCATTTCGAAGTATAAGAACACTTTGGTAACGAATACCTGGAAGTGCAAACAGGAAAAATTACATGTGGCTTTAGGGCTACCGGTCATTACCCCCTGAACAGGAATATTTTTGGAGACTTCGATTACGATGCAGCAACTGAAGAGCACAACCCTCCTGCAGGAGCACTGCTATCACGAAAGAAATTTGCGACAGTCTGAAGTATTGCTTTCCTTTCTGACGTCGCAGGTAGTTCTGCCGTCAATACCTCATATTCTACTCCTTCTGCTTCACAGTCCACAGAATATACGTCGACAGACTTCGCGTTGCCTGAAGATATATCGTCCATACCGATTTGGAGAAACAAGGTAAAGCCTAGGCTGGCCAAGAAGTTCAACCGAAATGCCAACGGGTTCCCCGTATCAAGAGAAAATGAGGATAGTCTTTCAAGAAACGAAAGTCGTTACAGACTGGAAAATAGGAAACAGAACAAAGAGACTTCGAAGATATTGAAGAGTGATTCTAGATTGGCATTTGACCAAGCCGATGCAATTGAAGAAAATGGTAATCAGTAAGAGGATTCCATATGTACATATTGCAAGAGGATTCCATATGTACACATTGCATAGAAAGGTTCTCTGACGATGTGTGAGGCGAGATGTCGGTGCAATTCATCATGTGTGAGGAATGGTGCTGTGAAGAATGTGCAGGGGCAGCGAAGGACACGGTCATGTACAATATAATACTTTTTAATGTCTTCTTATTTCTTTGTTTAAAACTACTGTAGGCTCCTTTTGCAATGTTACTTTTTCAATATTTTTCTCATCACGGCTTTATGTAGAATTATTGGTATCCGGGCAAAATAAATTATCTGATTTAATTCTTAGCACAATTAATCTCGAACATCAATTCCTTATCTTAAATATCACTATTAGAGGCAGTCTTAAAGATGCCAGACAGCACCTACCAGGTCCCCGAATTCTTATCTTGTTTGGCTAATTCCTGTTTGACATTCAAAATGTATGTCAATCCTGACGTAATGTCGGATAGTATCCGACGTTACCAGCTCTTTTTTTTTTCAAAAGTCTTTTCTTGGTCAGATATTTATCTTCCCATTTTGGGACTTATCAGGCTACTAAATAAAGAAAGAACTGATGATATTTGGGTAGGACAGAAAAATTATTCTGACACACCGAAAGCTTTGAAGAACAAAGTGGTATTCGACAATCCTGTCCCTTTATTCTACTAATTTACTTATTGCCTTCAGATACACAAAAAAAAATTATTAAATACAATACTCCTCGCCATTGCATGCTACATGTTTCGGTCGTCCTCGACCGCCTTCAGGCGTTAAAGTACATACTTTAAAACACAAAGGAACATACTTTTAATCCATGCCCACTTCTGTTGTTGAATGTAATAAATTTGTTGTGTTTGACAGAAATAAATAAATTACTGCTAACATACCACGGTACAACGGGATTAAACTTAATCAGAATACTTGGGTTATGTTCGGCGCATTTACGTGAGGAATAATCTACATTTTATATTGAAACTGGAGTTACATTACATTATATAAAAACGTAAAATTAAATGGCATGCTGAAATCTTAACACTATAAAGCTCAATGCTGAACGCCCCGAAATTATGAAATCAGATTTCAATAAAATTGTTAGTCCAAGTTTTCATAGTTCAGAAATATTACAGTGAGGAACGGGAAAAGGAAAAAATCGATATTCTTATATGTTTCAGCATAATGTTCTGTAAAGCATGAGCAGTAATATGTGAATGGTAAACTGCCTTGCGGAATTGTCATGTGATGTGGTAAATTATCGGCGAGTTTATAATGAACTGGCGGTGTCTGTATGGGGCTTGATTGTGCGTTATACAGAATATGTAGATGTATTTCTAATCTGCGTCATGTCAAGTGTTGTATTAGTAGGACTGTCCCCCTCACTTCTCCCCCTCTCCCTTTATTTGGTGGAAAGTGGAGGTGTCAGTATGTAGACTGTACAGCCACTCAAGCAGTATGTTCTAGATCCTGACAGTTGACAATGTAATACTGAAGTTATTAAGGGAAATATTTATCACGTAATCACAAGTACACATGAGGTAAGTGTGTCAGAAATGGAATGGTTTATATTTAGGGTAACCAGGTTCAGATCGTGGCTAGAAGGTGAAGTCCGTCTGCTTGCCATGAAGGCATATGGGGTGGAAGTATGGCACCACACATTCTTTACGTCCAGCACTATATGGAGGTGCGCGGTCAGTTCCACACCTGCACCGTTATTGCTAGTGAGATCCTTCCGTAACAGATGAGTAGGTGGGATGGGTACCACAGCCGGTCTGGATGCTTTGGAGAAGCGAAAAATCCCTTGCCTTTGCCAGGTATTGTACCATGATTTCTCTGTTTTCCTTCCCATAGGCTTATCAGTATACCGAATGAGCTGTTGTGGATTCCAAATAAACCTCCAATAAAGAATAAGTAAATGCGTACATAACTATTATAAATCTCGTCGTTTGGCACCATACTGGAAATGAAATTAGTGATTGATACATCAGACTGTTTAAGCAACTCCGAAGATGGAGGCAGTATGTTTCTCAAGAACGTTGACCTGTTTACAAGAAACTTTTTAAATGTTTAGTAGCTTTGTTTTGATTTTATTGTGCACGTTGACTATGAGATATGAGTATCATGTGGTATGTAATATGTAGTTCCTCATTCATTTGACACGGTATTGTTTAATCGATATAAAAATTTATTTCTTCGAAACGGATTGGATATTGTCCTGCAATAGGCTGCATGTGTCATGGCAGTTTAGTAGGTAGGTACCAAGATTTTGGACGAACTTGCTGCTGCCAGCTTCCGGCAAGAAAAGCTCTCTTTGCTGAAGATTTAGGTAGCCTATTCCACGAAAATGATGGTACCTTTCTACCAAGCAACATAGCATGTAAACTTGGCGCTTGCCACCACGTGAATCTCCAATTACATTATACTTAATGCATTAATCACCACAGTTACCTGGTAGTTCCAGCATTGTTTTACAATTTGCTGTGCCGGACGATGGCGCAGACATTCTATCATAGTTTTGGTGTTTTCTGTGCTGCAGCCAAGAAGAGCACCCAACTGATTTGCTTTGGATCGACCTTCTTCCATTAATGCCCAGTGAAGTGTAACAGTTCCGCTCTGTGCTATACCACCTTTGAAGAGACCTACAAAATAAAGCAACGTATCCTATTCGGGTATGGGTATGAAATTTGGATTGTGATTATACTGAAGTTTTTATGTCAGTCAATACTAACATTGCGGTCGTTTGGGGATGTGACATGTAGTTTGGTACATAGGTAGGGGTATCTACCAAACTACATGGAATCATATCCTAGAAGACAGATTTTATATAGCCCTACTTATGGGTGCCTGCGAATAAAGTGTTGAGGAGGTTATTATGGTTTGAGAGTGAGGAAGTGACAGGTGGATGAAGAAACTGTATAATGAGGTGCTTCATAATTTGTACTCGTTGCTAGATATTGTTGCTGTGATGAAATCAAGGAGGGTGAAATGAGAGAGAACAAGTTCGTCGAAAGAGCGACATTTCTGGCTTGCGTTCGGAAGGTGTTCAGTTCGAATCTCAGCTGAGGCACTGTCGTATTGCTGTGCATTACGAGATGCGAACCGAGCACCACAGCTTGCTGATCTGTCGCTGTTATTACAGCAGGTTTGCGTAATGTTACTATGTAGTCAAGAATTTATTTTAGTGTGGCAGGTACAGCAGACGTAGTTAGGAAACACTGTTGCCAGCATGCTAGAAACGTATAAATTGTCACAAGTATTAACATTGTTATTACGATAAGGAAATAGAACTGTAAGCATAGCAGTTTTACCATTTAAAACCCCAAGAAACTACGAATATCATTTAGAGGGACTAAAACTGTTGATAAGGAGACTCAGCCGATGATCGGTTGCGCGAAACATGACTATCGCGGCAAAAATGGCCATACAGCCATGCTATTTTCAAGTTAAGATGCGACATTAATTTTTGAGTTCGTGTGTGATAAATTAACAGAAATGTGACACGCCAAGTTATTGTATTATAGAGTAGTGAATTCAGGATGATTTTTATTCCCACAGGGGATGCGAGTGTACCGATCGGTGGCAGAAGTCTCTGAATGTTAGAATCGGCATCCGACAGATATGACTCTTTTTGTAGTACAAGGTTGTCATAACGTCTTTCCTTCCATTTATTTTTCAGCATGCTAATTGTAGAAGAAAGCGTGGCCTTTGTTAGCATACGGTTACGCGGATTGTTATATGGACAAGTGCGACAAGAGTTTATGCGGAAATTCAGAAAACCAAGTCCTCAGGAGCAAATATCCGGACTCTAGTCAACAAATTTCTAAGAACAGGATGTATTACAGATGAGAAACGTTCAGGTAGATATCCATATATGTGGATACCGTACAACGTATTTGGGAATCCATCGCGTATAGTCCTGAAGCATCGAGCCGTACTTAGAGTAACCAGCGGGGCATAGCAACAATCAGCGTGCTAAAAGTCTTACATTTCAAACTGAAGAGCCTACTACATTCGGTCACATTAGAATACGAAGATTAAGCATCTTGTCAAGCTGTGTGTCATGATCTTGAGGTCGTAGGGAAGGAAACCGTTATGAGTAACTTATTTGCGCGACTTGTTTTCCTTAGAATTACATTCAGTTGAACCTGTGTTTATTATAAGGTTCCATACAATACAGCGTTTTACGCTAGTAGGTCATTTTACATCCTGGTACTATCCAGTGCACTTGTGCAGCGGAAAGTTATTTATCAGTGCTTTCTGTTAGGAGTGGCTTGTTTTTAATTACGAAGCGTGTGCTTGGCTGTTGTTTTCGTACTACAGACCGGCTCGTTTTGTACTAAGAAGCGGAGGATATAGAATTTTACGAATGGAAAATTCAAGTATTTTGAGACTAAATAAAATGTTGCTGACCATGAACACCGACGTCTAAACGACTGAAGTTCCTTCTGTAAGCAGAGACAAGACCCAGCTGGAGGTTGGGACGTATCTGTTAGAAGCAACAAGAAGTTAGAGGATGCTGCAGAGCTATCTTTTGATGTTATTGACAGATCTTCAAAAAACATTTTGCAAGTTTAACAGGTTCCAATATGTCTGCTTCTTTGTGAAGGCGTTCCCAGAACCCGTTGTACTACATGATTTACAGTTTAACAATGGCTTTTGTTCCCCGAAGGGAGGTTCGCTTTGCAGGTGAACTTAACAAGTTCCAACATGTGTACATCTTTGTAAAAGCAATTATACAAGTCACTGCACTAGTTAATTGGCAGCGTAAACCATAACAATAGAAACCCATTATCCAAAAAACAGTAGGATTCACACTTAATAAAGCCTTGATGAAAGTTTATAGATTTTGGCAAACCATGAAAAGTAATAGCAAATGGAGGAATTGCAGAACAAGTTAGAGCATAAAATATTGTCCCATGGTAAAAGCTAGAAATTCAAACATAATACCCCTACGATTACGTCCAGTATGAATTCATAAAGTAACATTTTAAAAATAATCCTAGAAAATTAATAATAATAATTGCCTCTTAAACACGTACATTCCTACATTCTAATTTTTCCTGAGGCTCGAGTTCAAGTACCGAAAACCAGAATATAAAATTAATATCAAATAATCGGTGTCGCTGATCATTCAATAAAATATTAACCCTTTAACGCCGAATTAAATCCCATCTGTTATTTGCTGGCCTTATTAGGAGCTCACCATTTTCTCCACGTTAGCAGGATAAGGGTTAAATCATTAACCTTTAGGCTACTAATGTCAGATACATATGGAGCACCCATTCTTGATGTTTCTAGATCACACACGACGACGCAGCACAGTCGGTAGGACTCCTCTGGACGAGTGATCAGCTCGTCGCAGAGACCTCTACCTGACAACACACGACACTCACAA
>Ga0268261_10000718_pt1 | contig 21442 bp, 20 predicted proteins | sample TergutNc150P1_FD_190353 | JGI IMG/M metagenome (GOLD analysis project Ga0268261, IMG submission 190353) | Nasutitermes corniger P1 segment gut microbial community from laboratory colony in Florida, USA - Nc150 P1 (SPAdes) (version 2) | ecosystem: Host-associated > Arthropoda: Insects >...
ACACCGACGCCTCTAATGATCAACGCCGCATTACAAGTACTACGTCAAGAGGTATTGTAACAACTTTCTGCTAATAAAACCAATCTTCTCCATATACAATTGTATTCATTTCAAACTTTGTACACCCCCAGTTTCTGTCATGGTCCGATAACAACCCGTACGTGCTACATTACCCGTGAGAGGCGGCCAATTATGAGAATTGTAACTGATAACTTTCCTCACTTGGAAACAATGAACCAGCCTCTTTCACATTCATCATGGCCGCCATTACGGTAAAGTACCACTTACACTCCACCCCAACCAATAAGAAGCACTTACACCAAGTAATACCATATTTGGAACAAGATATCACACCCACATCCTTACAACCGCCATCTTGGCATGTCACACACCTGCAGCCGCACCCATACACCAACCATTCACAGCCACCCTTACCTCACATTCCCTTATATGGTCAATGATGTCATCCTAACAGCAGCCATATTACTGTACCACACCTAACTACACGTCACTTCGCGCGCAACTTTCAAACCATTCACATCAACGCAGCACTAGCTTCAAGCTACCAGACTACACGGCGTCATTACCTCATCTACCTAGCACATCAGCATATCCCCAACCTAGGGTAACGGTCCACCTCCACCATTTTCTATCTACAAATATCCCTATCCCATCCACCCATTGCCCATCCCTACATACGGGGAAGCCGTGGAGCCATTGCCCATCCCTACATAGAGGAAAGCCGTGGAGCCATTGACTATCCCCACAATCCTAACATCGTACATGTTGGTACATAAATATGTTATCCAAAACCATCCGCCATCTTTATCTACCAACATGTACCACGGCACCATCCTACATTCAATACATACCGCGCAAGGCGCACCCTTCCCTATCCCATAGCCCATCCCCAACCTAAGGGAAGCAGTGGAGCCATTGCCCATCCCCCTCTTTGGGCAAGCATTGCACTCATTGCCCATCCCCAACCTCGGGGCAACCTCTGGACCCATTCCCCATCCCCACACACCCTCTCCAGCCCAAAACCAAACAAATGGGCAACCCACCCCACATGGGCCCACATGGGGGTGGGTGCTACTTGCACCCCCATTTTGGGCCCATGGGCAATTGACCCCTGAGGGGCCCAATTTTGGGGGGTGCAATTTTGGAACCCCCCATTTTGGTCCCATCCGGGGTCACTTGCCCATTTTCCAGTGTTCGCTCCCTCCGGGTCTCTGGACCACCCCTACACCAACCAATACCATCCTACCGCTCCCTAACCCACCCACCGCCCCCGAAAACCATCCCAACCCAAACTATGAAGCTAAAGAACGAGTAAACTTCTCCTACGCCGCCGCCGCAGCCGCCACACCACTCCACATGATTAAACAACAACTCCCCAACCATCACCATCAAGACGGACGGAGCCTGACCTCCACGTCGCCCTACTCCACCCTGACAAAATACCTTCTTCAAGTCGAAAGCCCAAGTGCGACGCTAGGGGCCTGTTAACTACTAACGAATATTATAACTTCACTGTAGTCAAATCTGTTTGTATTTTCGTGATGCAGCAATTGAATATACGTGGTGTGGCTATAAAATAAGCGGACGTTTTTTTTTTCCCGCTTCCCTGTAAACTTGGTAACAGCGAGCGGTGTGTGGTATTGGCTTGTGCTCTCCGCTCCATTCACGGTTACAATTTCAAGGTCGTGTGGCAAACAGTTTGGCAGTAGCCTTTGGTTGAAGCGAATCGTGTTCTTGTTCTCCGTCGGAATCATGTTAACTGTTAACGTGGACCAACGCGTCAATGCGAAATTCAGTGTGAAACTTGGAAAATCCGCAATAGAAACGTACGATTTGTTGAAAGTTTATGGCGATGAGTATCTATCTCGTACTCAAGTTTTCGAGTGGTTTAAAAGGTTTAAAGAGGGAAGGGAAGAGATCGGAGACGATCAGCTCCCCGGTCATCCCAGCACATCAAAGACAGAAGCTAACATCGAAAAAGTCGGCGATATTGTTCGACAAAATCGTCGCCTGAGCATTCAAGCAGTTGCTGAGTCAATTAACATTGACAAAGAAACTGTTCGACAGATTTAAATAACAATTTCAACATGAAAAATGTGTGTTCGAAGATGGTGACGAGACTCCTCACTCACGAACAAAAGGAAATTCGAATGAACATTTGTGCTGACATTCTTCAAAACATTGAAAACGACCCACACTTTTTTTAGAGAACGTAATAACGTGTGACGAATCGTGGTTTTTCAATACGACGCAGAAAGTAAGCGCCAGTGTATGCATTGGTAGAACCGCAGTTCACCAAGGCAAAAGAAAACACGGCAGAGCAAATCCAAATTTAAAGCAATGGTGATCGTTTTTCGACATCCGAGGGATTGTTCACGTGGAGTGAGGACCTGAAGGTCAGACCTTTAACCAGGTCTAGTACAAGTAGGTTTTGACAAACCTTCGTGAACGGATTAGAAGAAGAAGACCTGAAATGTGGAAGAACGCCTCACGGGTTCTTCACCAACACAACGTGCCAACATACAACGCCCTGTCTCTCAAGACGTTTTTGACGAAGCACAAGATCACCGTGTTGGAACATTCACCGTTCTCACTTGACCTAGCCCCATGTGACTTTATTTTTCATTTCCAAGGATCAAGTCTGCGTTAAAAGGAACCAGGTTTGAGTCCGTAGATGCAGTGAAAGGAAAAGCGATGGAGCTCATGAATAAGCTATCAGAAGACGACCTGCAGCATTGCTTCCAACAGTGGAAGATTCGCGTGGAGCGGTGTATGGATCGGGGAGGGGAGTATATTGAGGGTGACAACATTTCTGTTGTGTAATTTGTTTCATAAAAAAGTTTCTAACATCAGTCCGGTTATTTTATAGCCACACCACGTATACCTCGGTCTGTGCGAATTCGTTGAGTAAACATTTCTCATGTATGTAGGGAGATCGAAATACAGGAATTGAGTGTTTACGTTACCAAAATTAAACAATGAAATCAGAAAACTTGTAAACCTTATTGAAAGATCAGTTAAACGATATACAAAAGTAGCTTCCTTGAACGTTCAGTTTTCGCGTAAGCATTTTTGAGCTCATCAGTAATGGATCACCACTAACAGATGAAAGAGAATTGTCAGACTATAAAAGACAGGACATGAAAATTAGATATTAAAACTGGCGATGTAACTTTACTGTAAACAAGGACACACACAAAACTCAAACATATAGAGTCTTAGGTTTCGAGTAAACCTGTCTGAACTAATCACACTTGGATAATGTAGGATTTGTGGAATATATATTTTAGATTGTGAAGATTACGGGAGCAGAAATCGAATATTTACCTCGAAACATCCGAATTAGCTGAGTACATACTTCTCGTAGAAAGAATGGGCGAAATGCAGAAATTGAAAATGTAGGTTGCGAAAATGTAGAAAATCACATAAGCAAACTCAGAAGATTTTAGTAACTTTGCAGTTAGATCAACATAAGGATACAAAACAAACGCTTGCTTAGATTTTCGTTGTTCGAATAAAAATGTTTGAGATCGCCTGTAATGGTTATAAACCAACAGGTGAAAAAGAACTCTCAAACTCCAAATATCCATATAAGAAAATGTATGAACCTTGTAACTTCAATATAGGCAAAGAGACACGTAGTTTCATTCTACAGGAATACCTCCAACTAATATTCCATTTGTTGATTAGATTTGAGCCCATGGTCAAGGGGAGTCGGCCGGACCGAACCGGGGTCATCATGTTACCGAGGGGTGACATTGGTGGCCTGAGGAGGGCTCTAGTTGTTCCCCAGAGGTGGTAGATGCGGGATATAGCCGTTCTCTACCCAAGACCGTCTGCGTGGTGAAGAGCCATACTCTACGAGAGTTGACCCTGTCGCCCAGAACACAGCGGATCTAAAGGAGTAAACCTTAAAAAACAATCTCCAATCCTACGGTGTGAGTGCCGTGCCTATGGGATGAACGGCAGTGGGCGATTCTGTCTCAAAAGGCACCCTTTGAGATACCAGGCGACCTCCCAGGGGTATCATAGCCTTATGTACCCCCGTATTCGTGGGAACACAATTGAGTGCACGAATAAAATCTAGAGCATAAGAAGAACTCCACAATTGGGGACTCCAATAAGGGTTTCTGCTCGGAGGCTCCGCATAAAGCAGCTGAGCAGAGCCCTGTTGCGCAGGGGGCAGGTGGGAATCCCTTGGCTTGGGGGAACACTTGTCCCCTAGCCGTTTAAGCTTGGAGAACCTGGAGTGCCTAACATATAAGGTCGGTACTCCTGATTTCCAAAGTGCTAGAAAGAAGAGGCCGAACGTGTTATGGTGAGCACCATTTCATTCATTCAGGCCAAACTGCAGCATAGCTTTGCTGATTCTAGAATAATTACTAGAACAGTAAGTGTTAAAGGAATAGACATGACACTGATAGAGGAACCGTGTTATCGCGAGGACTGTATCAGGGGCTCGAATATTTCAGGTTATACCCTGTATTCTGCGAGAGGAAAGGATAGACCCATGGCTTGTATTCTTGCGATCAAAATGAATATTTGGGCGTTGCTGGGATTTTCTTGTAGGGACCTAGTAGCAACCCTAGTAAAGTATATTGAGGATGAGACAAGGACGACTAGTTGTTTGTTCTGCTTCTTTGCCATACGATTCCTAGGATCCTTCCCCGTCAAGGAAGTTGGAGGAACTTGTGCGATACTGTGAGAATGAAAATATCTTTTTAATTTTGGAGTGTAACTCAAATGCACATTGTACCGCATGGGGTAGCTCCAACTGCAATAATAGAGGGGAGGCCCTGGTATTATTTCTCAATTCTCCGAATATGGAGATTCTTAATCGGGGCAATGAGTTCACCTTTTGCAGTGGTCCTAGACAAGAGGTGATTGATATTACCCTGGGGTCCTTTGGACTTCTAGAAATCATCACAGGCTGGGAGGTTTATTTAGAGTCCTCCCTGTCAGATCACAGACACCTTCTCTTCAATCTACGGGGCCCCGTGTCGTTATCCCTGATCAGGAACTCTAAGGGCACTAATTGGGGCTCCTTTCAAGAGGGCCTGACGGAAAAACTGGAGAGGGGCCCCGGGATGAACATGAAAGATGAGTCTGTTTTAGGGCTTGCAGTTCACTGGGTTCAGCAGGCCCTTATCTCAGCCGATGAAGAGAATTGTCTTCTCAGACCCGCAAATTATGTAGAAAATCTCTGAGGTGGACGTCGGGGCTACAGTCCCTTAAAAGAGAGGTGAGACGGACTTTAACAAGTGCCGGACAGACAATAATCCGCCTAGTTGGGAACTATAGAGAGGCTCAGCGGAGTTATAGAAAAGAGGTACGAAAGGTCTCCAAAGAGACTTGAAGGACTTTCTGTAGTTCCGTTGACCTACCTAGGTCAGCTAGTTTACACAAGGCTCTATCTAGGGACCCTAAAATCAGGCTGGAATTTTTGGTGGCGCCTGCTGGAGGACGTACGCAACCCCAAGGGGAAACCTTGGATCACTTACCTGCCACTCACTTCCCCAACCCAATTGTCATGGAGAGGGGGAGCGGTACTCGCCGCTGCCTGCTGTGCCAAACGTTTGGATTGATAGGTGGCAGCTCGTGGTTCGGGTTGAGAAGGCACTTGATCAACAGGAGATGGCCTTAGGCGTGGTTCTTGATATAGAAGGGGCGTTCAATAACACCTCTTACGACTGTATGTGTGCAGCACTTGCTAAGCATTGAGTAGACTACACCATCGTGCGATCGATTGGAGCCACCCTGGAGGGTCGTATGGCTACGGCCACTCTTGGTGGCCTTTCCAGGAGCGTCGTGGTGTCTAGAGACTGCCCATGGGAAGGTGTCTTGTCACCTCTCCTACGGTGCCTTGTTGTTAATGAATTGTTAGCAAGGTTCAGTGAGGGAGGTGTTTATACTGAAGGAAATGCAGATGACATTTGTTTTCTAGCGGTGGAAAAGTTCCCAAATACGGTATCAGGGCTCATAAAATGGGCCCTTCATACCGTAGAAGCGTGATGTGACGAGCTCTGTCTGGCGGTTAATCCAGACGAAACTGGGCTTGTTGCATTCACGAGAAGGAAACTCCCAGGGTTCTTTGAACCTCATTTATTTGGGGCGATCTTACATCGCTCTGTCGGTCAAGTAATTGGGAGTAATTCTGGATTGAAGGGTGACTTGGAGGGAACACGTGGATGTTAAGGTGCGGAAGGCTGAAAATTTGTCGTGAGCCTGTAGGAGGAATTATATGGTGTGACGTGGGGCTTCAGACCCAAAGTTGTTTATGGGCTGTACGTCTCTATCATTAGGCCGTCCGTCACCTTCGCACCCTTGGTATGGTGGCCTGGTTGTCAGACGGCCAGTGCAAAAAACTGAACAGAATCCAAAGATTAGCAAGCTTAGGGTTAACAGGAGCAATGGGCACTACTCCCACCAATGCTGTGGAAGTACTCATATGTCTTCCCCCACTGGAGCTAGTGGTATAGAGTGAGGGGAGGTCAGCCGCGCCCCGCCTGTGGAGTCTGGGATGTTGGTCCTACCTACATCCCAACTGGGTACACAGCAGCATCTTGTTGCGGCTTCAGCGGTTAAGTACCATGTTTAATATGGGGGTTGATGTTATGAGGCCAGCATTAATTTTGAACCCAAATACATGGTTGCTATGTTGACTACGGAAGATTGGACTAGACCCCCTGCGGTCAAGGGGCTCGTGTGGTTTACAGATGGGTCCAAGATGAGGGAGGGGACCGGGGTTGGAGTCTATGGGCAATCTGTGTGAAGAAGGCTCAGCTTTTCTTTAGGAAGATATGTTACATTTTTCAGGCCGAGATATGTATTATCTTGGCCTCTGTTTAAGAAAATCAATTTTAGAATGGACCAGGGTAATACGTGAGTATCTGCTCTGATAGTCAGACGGGATTGAAGACTCTTTAGGTTGTCAGAGCAACGTCTCCACTGGTCCAACAGTGCCAAAAGGCGTTGAACTATATCTCTACCCCGCATGTGGTGGGGCTACATTGGGTCCCTGGACACGGTGGAGTACGAGGTAATGAGATCGTCAATGAGTTCGCAATGGGCGGCTCTATTCTGGGGTTTCTTGGACCTGAACCGGCCCTGGGAGTCTCTAGACGGGACATACGAAGAAGGATAAGTCGTTGGTTTGTCAACCAGCATTGGGCACTATGGCCATGTCTTGGCTATACCCAAAGACAGGCTCAAGAATTAATCTACAGACATTGTCTGGGTGTCAAGGCTAAGTTTTTGTGCTTTGACAGGACTCATTTTAGGGCTGTTACTGGCCTTCTCATTGGACATAACACCTTGAGGAGACATCTTCATCTACTAGGGCTGCTGAACAATTCACTGCTTACGAGATGTGCAGCAGAGGAAGAAATCTCATTCCACGTTCTTATTTGGGTTCCTTTTCCTTGGAGCCAGAGGACATCAAGAGTATAAGCTTGGGGGCCATCTGGAACTTTAGCAAAGTAACAGCGCTCCCATAAATTGAAAATGGGGCACAAAGGGCCCGTTAATTAAGGCCTAGGTGTATCGGGACCGTGAGGTCCCGAACTCAATTGCAATTATCATTATCATCATCAAGATTTCAGTCCGCCGAACCTGAGCTGCACTCCAAGCAACGGCAATAAACGGCAAAAGCGTAGAAAATGGTGCCCAACGTGGTGCCAGTAACCACGACCCCGAAATAAGTCATGCTATACCGACTGAGCTAGCTGGTAATATCTAAATATAAATAAGAGAAAGAGACTTTTCAAACTCTAAAACGACAGGAAAGAGATTCATTTATCAAAATAAACGAAATTTAGAACTTCGTTGTAATCAAGGATCAGGTTTAAAATTTCACACACACACCCACACCCACACACACACACATATATATATATATATAGTGCCTCCGTGGTAGCGTAACTATCACTTAATATCTGAACTGTGAAGGCACTGTAATGAGGATGACGTGGATTCTATAATTTCACTATTCTCGGATTTCGGGTAACGGGTAGACTGCCACCAAGTAGATTTTAGGATTTACAAGGTAATAGGAATCTACTAAACTATCACTTTGTAGCTCAAGGAGCAAATAACTACTTAAATTCTAGTCGCGGTCAACTTGCCAATGTCTTGGGAATATCACAATTTAGTCGTTATATAAATGTCAGTCACACAATTCAAGTGATAAAAAATTGGGTTGTTTAATTTGGAAATAAAATAAAGCTCTAATAAGATTAACAATTTACATAATTGTTATAACAAAGAAAAAGTGTCTAGTTTAGTCGTTGCACAAATAATTACTTTACCTACTGTATATAACCCGTTATAATTTGGAATTTGGAAAGTTTAAATTATTTACTGTTAATCAAAACTTGCTCAAGTCGCGTGGAGATAATATTAAAATGTTTTCTAAATACATTCAGCTTAACTCACCTTCGATAATCAGCAACATAGTAATATTATTTCACAGTAGTCAAAGTCAGAACTTCTCTCCACGATTATATGTAATTTAACGTAGGTATGACGAATAAAATAACGAGAATGAGGACGTTAACATGTTTGTACAGGGTTATATAGAGTAAGGGCGCTGAGTAGCAAATACTTTCAGGCGCAGTGAACTATCGACTGTGTGAGTTCAAAGGCTTTGCTAGTTTGCCGTAACTGTACATATTTAGCAGTGCACTTAATTGTCGACTAAGCTTTAACAGCGGTAGCTGTGCACTGTTGCAGTGCAACTAAGAAATTACAATTTATAATCTCCACATATAAATCATGCATTCGTTTTATATATATATAATATCGGCATGTGCCGTTTAGTTGAAGAGACATGTCTCATACATAGAAAGAATGTACAATACAGAAATTCGATATATAGGTTACGAAAAAAATATATAAAACACGGAAGGTTATTTGGATATCAGCATAGCGGTACGTAAAAGACGCTTCCTTCAATAAACTTGTTTGGACTAAACACAGTGTGTATATTTCAGATTAGGAAGAGTACCGAAGCAAAACAAATACTAACCTCGAAACATCCGAAGCTGTTTATTGTATATTATATATTATTATATACATCCTATAGAGAAACGCAGGGATGTGAAGAAATCGAATATTTAGGTTGCGAAAATGCATAAAATGATCAACGGCGAACACATGAGAAAACAGTAATATACTATTCTGGCAATCTGATTAACATTATGGAACTGATATTTCCTTGCACTTAGAGATTTCGAATAGGCATGTTTGAACTTATCAGTAGTGGGTAAACACAAAACAAGTGGAAAAGACACTTCACACTCATAATGGACAGGACGTGACTTCTTTTATGAGAAATGATAAAAATTACATCACTGAAAATTAGAATATAGAAAATATCTAAATGTAAAGTTGGGATTTCTAAAAAGTATGATTTAACTTATGAACCTGATAAAATGTAGGCTTCTAGTATATTTTCGATTACGAAGGGAACAGAATTAAACCTCGAATTCTAACCACCAAACATCCGAAATTGTTTAGTGTATGCTTCCTATAGAGAAATGGAGCGATGTGCAGAAATCGAATATTTAGGTTCCGAAAATACAAAAAATGAACACCAGCAAACACCTAAATCACCCGTAACATACAATCACCTTAACGTTACTAAACGGATGTTCCCTTGCACTTGTTGCTACACTTCCTGCCTGTAATACTGGAGAAAATTCTAATGAGTTTGCTGCAACATTGCATAGGATTATGGCACTTTAGACCAATTTTGGCCATTTCTCATTAACTGCGTGTTGTAGGAGGTACTGCACAAATGACTTGCAATACCGTACATCCACACATTTACTACTTAGACTCACGAGAACAACTTGGGAATTGCACACCAAAATTATCAAAAGCTGTGGGGGTGTGTTGTTTTGTGTTATTCGCAGTGACTGTGGATGATTCATTTATAAGACTTTTTAGTTCAGTTCACGCATCGCAAATAACGCTTAGCGATTCACGCACAATAATCGTGCATCACGCAACGCGCATCTCTTGTAGCGTATCACGCATTTCGCATCAGGCATCCCTCATCACGAATCGAGCATAGCGTTTAAAGCAACGCGTATTACGTATCCCGCAACGCGTATCACACAACCCGAATTACGGGTAGCGCTTCCCGTACCACGCACCGCACATCGCCAAACGCGCATCACGCACAGCTCTTCATGCATCCCAAACAAGAATCGCTCTACATTCACGCGCTTTGCCCTTCACCCAGCGCGCTTAGGCAATGCGAATGATGTATCATTTATCCTGAATCACGCATCGCGTATGGCGTATCATTATCATTCATATCGTAACGTACATCACGAAAAGCGCTTCAAGCATAACGCATCAAGCTTTGTGTATTGCGCATGGCGCATTCTTCACGCGCATGACACATTCCGCATCACGCTTCGCGCGTCACGTAAGGCACATCACTTATCGGGCTTCGCGCATCATACATTGAACATCACGAATCGCCAACCGCATGGCGAATCCCGTATAACGCAATTCTATCCACGCATCGCGCAACACGTAATTGCACAGAGTGCATTACGCATACCGCATCACGCATCGCGTTTCACACAACGCGATTCCGAATCGCATACGCGCATCACATACGCGAATATTAATCGCGCATGGGCTGATTACGAGTGCATCTTGCTGAAGAAAGTTGCGCTTTACTCATCACGCCTCGTGCATGTCTGATTGGGTAGCACGCAGTGCATGCAACACGCATATTGGGCCCTTGCTTCGCTAATCAGGCCTCGAGTAATCCCATCGGGCACGCCCACGCGCATCACGTATTGGGCAGGATTTCACGCTCGTGCATCACAAATCGCACAATCGTACCAGCCGGCTAGCCCGCCATACAAACATGGCAACCCGTCGTACTTGCCAGTCCATCCGCCATTCCGGCCCTTCATCCCGACATACTAGCCTGCCAGCCAGCCATACAATGCTGTCAGACCTCCATACCAGCCGGCCAGCCCGCCATACAAGCCAACTAGGCCACCATACCTGCCGCCCAGTCTGCCATACAAGCCGGTCAGCCAGCCAGCTTGCTACACCACCCAGCGAAACCGCCATAAAAGCCGGCCAGCACACCATACTAGCTCGCCAGCCCGCAGTAAAAGCATGCAAGCCCACCATAACATTCAGACTGACCACTGGGCTTGTCTTTGCTTGGCTACTCACGGCTGCGATTTGTTTGGCTTGGCTGCTCTTGACTGGGCTTGGTTTGGTAGAGCTTTGGCTTATCTTGGCATACCTTGACCTGGCTTTTCTGGTCTTGGCTGAGCTTAGCTTGACTAGGCTGTGTTTGAACTAATCACCTGGGTTAATGCAGGCTTTGTGTAAATTTCAGCTTACGGATGGTACTAAAGCAAATCTCAATTACCAACCTCTCTAAACATACGAAATTGTTTATTGTAAACATCCTATACAGAAATGGAGAGATGCAGAGAAATCGAATAATTAAGTTGCGAAAATGTAGAAAGTGATCATCAGCAAACACATAAGAATTAAGGAACATACAATTCTGGAAATAATTTTACGTTACAGAACTAAACTTAGAGGTTTGGTAGGGAACGTTTGAACTTCTCATTAAAGGGTAAACAAGAATATGTGAAAAAGAAACGTCTCAAAAACGACAAGACTTCACCGTCATATCGCTAGTCGTGTTTCGAGCGCATTTTCAGCAAGAAAATATCACGAACGCCAATAAACGCGATTCATGTTTCGAACAAATATTCGTTACATATCGGCGTTTGTTAGGGCGCCAATACACTACCTTCATAATTTCGTGCAAGTCATATATAGAGGCCATTTTTCAGTACAAATAAGTTGTAGTTCGAAACCAAATATCCCAGTTTCCTCATTTGATGGAAATCGTGTTTAGAGGACATAGCGCAGATATGCTTCATTTCGAGCGCCAATGCACGAATTTCTTCATTTAGCGATAGAGAATCTTTAACCCCGTTTTCAGCAGATTTAGACAGTAGGTCGAATGCCAATATAAGAATTTCTTCATTTGGCGCGAATCATGTTAGGCCCTATATTTAGGTCAGTTTAGTTGAATGTCAAGTGCCTACTCACGTATATCCTCAACTGGCGCGAGTCATGTTTAGTGCCCATACTGATTATAGTCTGTATGATGGACGCAAATGTAAGATATTCATCATTTGGCGGGAATCGTGTTTAGTACCCATATTCATCACAGATAGGCTGCATGTCATTCTCCAATGCAAGAATTTCTTTATTTGACGAGAATCAAATTTCGAGACCTTTTTCAGTACAGAAAGACAGTACTTCCTAGGCCAATAAACGTATAAACTCATTTGGCGGAAATGATGTTTAGAGCACATATTCGTAACGGATAGACGGCTTGTCGAGCGCCAATTCACGAATTACTTCATTTAGCCATAATTATGTTTACAGCCCATATTCATTATTTAAAAGCTGTATGTAGAAGGCCAATGAAGGAATTTATTTATTTGGCGCGAGTCATGTTTGTAGCCCATTTCAGCACTGATGGACTGTAGGTCGTGTAATGTATGGAAAGCAACTAATTAAAATTTGGTTAGCGTTTGTAAGACTTGAAATGAATTTTGATAATTTAATAAGTGTAACTTGCATTTTGTGTTGGCATATTGGAAATTTTAAGTTTGCATTTAGATATGAAAATAGTTGAGCAAGTTGCACACATTAACAACGGGGAGACCGTGTTTGCAGAATTCCTTAGTAACAGCACATGCCTTTAGACCTACATATGCTGTTGCTAAATGAACCCTATGAAATGTAAGCGCTGAGTTAAGAGTTTTATGAACTGGTGTACCGGCCTGTATGACCGACAGGCAGCATCTTTGTGATCAAACTTTTAACGGGACCAGACACAAAGGGCACGGTGCTCTAGGCAAGGCCTCAAAATGAGCCTTGTACCTCATATGTTCCTGTTTATACCAGGTGAGTGGTATATAGTTCATCCATAATTCGAGACAAAAGGGAAACGATTGAAAAGTATTTTATTGGTTTATTTTGTATTTTCCAAATTTATGTAGATGATAAAATCGAAACCACACAGGTGACCTGCCTCCATATTGCTAAGACAAAATCCAATAGAAGATATTTAGGTTGTGTAGGGCACAGTGCTCTAGGCAAGGCCTCAAAATGAGCCTTGTACCTCATATGTTCCTGTTTATACCAGGTGAGTGGTGTATAGTTCGTCCCTAGCTCGAGACAAAAGTAAAACGATTGAAAGTATTTTATTTGTTTATTTTGTATTTTCCAAATTTATGTAGATGATAAAATCGAAACCACACAGATGATCTGCCTCCATATTGCTAGGACAAAATCCGATAGAAGATATTTAGGTTGTGTAGATATAAGTTAGGTGTAGTGTACATTTGTTGAAAATATACGTTACATATTTTATTAGGAAGATGTAACTTGTATTCTGTCTGTGTTCTGCTGGGACGTAAGCGGTGATGAACTTAGATTTAACCTAATCACAAGTATTCCCCTGGATTGTTTTATGAGTAGGTATATTTGGTATAATTGGTATAGGTTGATTTAGTTAGACCTAGGCGCTTAGCTAACTGTAAATTGTACACCGGGTTCTGTTCCAGACATCCTCTAATAAACATATTTCCCACCAAAATACTGTTCTGTAGTAAACGTTTTCACAATTGGTTATGAAAGAATCAGTGCCGATATAAATTGTGTGTTAAACCGGTCCTGCAAGTTTAAAATCACTTTGTATTAATAAGTTAGGGAGTTTACCAAGCATGTACCGAAAATAAAAACTGTGAGTGTGCAAAAACCAATTATGTGTAAAGTAAATACCTCAGTAACTTCATCTGTGTAAGTAAACAAGGAAAAATAAATTTAAAGTGTACATATTTGTAAAATGTAAAATTGTGTCTTTATTTACCCTAATTACCAGGGATAGGTTCCTTAAAAAGGGATGGTTAAAGCCGCAGGATTCAAACATAGAATCTTTCAATTATGAGTCTCATATCTTACCTCTCTAGCGACCTCTTTCGAGTGTCGTATAAAGTTAAAAGTTGTAGCCATATTGTAACATGGCGGTCAGTAACAAATTTAAATAGCGAGCTAGTCCACCATATTGTAAAATGGTGGCTATTAACAAATTAAATTTGTCGCGTTAGCCGCCATATTGTAAAATTGCTGTCTTATTCAAATAACACGCGTGCCCGCCATATTTAAAAATGGTCGTTGTATTTAAATAACAAGTTAAAGTTAGCATTAATTTAAAATTACCGCGCTAGCCACCATATTGTAACTTGGCCGCGTTATTCAAATAACAAAGTTCGAATTTAGGTTTAAAATTGCCGCGCAAGTCTCCATGTTATCAAAAATTCAAAATAGCGCCTTTGTTTACCATAACAACGCTTCAAAATGGTAAAGTTTAAACTTACTGCTCTAGCTGCCATATTACTTCCAATTCAAAACGGCAATGGCTACAAGCTGTCTAGAGGGTTGTTTACATCCGCCTAGCATAACAAAGTTAATTGTTAGGTTTCAAAATAATAACAAGTTAAAGTTAAGTTTAAAATTACCGCGCGTGTCCGCCATATTGCTAAAAATTCAAAATAGCCGTAACGCCAAAATCCAAAATAATAACAAGTTAGGTTTAAAATTACCGCGCGTGTCCGCCACATTGTAAAAAGTTCAAAATGGCGCTTTGTTTACATCAAACCAATAATAAATATTCATAATAATAAGATGTTTAAAATTACCGCTCTAGCCGCGATATTACTTCAAATTCAAAATGGCGCCTTTTTACCATAACAACGCTTCAAAATAAAAACAAAATTGAAACTTACCGCGCTAGCCGCCATATTGGCTAAAATTCAAAATGGCGCCTTTGTTTAACATAATGACGCTGCAAAATAATAACAAAGTTTAAACTTACCGCGCTAGCCGCCATATTGGCTAAAATTCAAAACGGTGCCTTTGTTTACCTAACAAGTTCAAGGTTAGGTAAAGCACGGCGTCACACTGTCTACCTCATTGTTTACATCGCATCGCCTGGGGGTGTTTATATCACGTGACAATAACTAAGATTCAAAATAATAAAAAATTTTAAAGTTAGTTTAAACAAAGGTCATTCACCCTCCGCCATCTTTGTTGATATCACGTGATCGTCTAAAGGCCTAAAGAAGGGTGGGCAGGGTGCGAAGCCTCCATCTGAAAAAGGATTTTATTCTAACTCTAAGATGCAAGAGTTTGAAGTGGTGTTGGTGCCTAGGTATTTAAGGCTTAGTGATATAGTCTTTTAGTTGAAGGAACACAGTTCGTCATCACTGAAGATTCCCGTAAGGTCGGGGTAAAAAACTTACAAAAATGTCTGTGGAGATTCGACTCGTAGTCATCAATATCGCCTCGCCATATTTTGTTTGGTCCCTCTCCTCACGTTCTTTCGTATACGGCATGTCGATCTTCAGAGACGTGATTTTAGTCTGTTGACACGACGCGACCATCTTAAATTTTGTGGTAAGATCCATCTGAAAAATCGAAACACCCGTCTAAGCTCCAAATAACAGGGGCGCACGCGCGAGTATCTAGTAGGAGACCATTGTATTGAAAATGCTTACCTCGACAAAAATCTTGTTTCTCTCGCTCTTTGCAGGATGTCTTATCGTCACTTCACTCCACTCTCAAATATGCCTGTGCGGCACAGTACTCTGCACGGCCCTTTTTAGCCCTACGGTCATGTGATAGCGCGTGTTATAGTACTTACGGGTTCTAGGAAGCCTGTATTATCATAATCGTATTTGGTCGCGTACATAGAGTTCGAGGAAGCCTGTATCAGCATTATCGTATTTGGTCCCGACTAACATGTAGTATAGGCGTTACGAGCAATAAAGACATAAGTACCGTGGGTATAAATAGAGATTTACCAAGCCGATATCCTCATTTTTCCACGCACTTTACAGGTAAGTAATTTACGTTTTAATCATAGTATAGTGTATGTATATATATAGGTGTGAAACGCAATCTGATCCTATCATTCGCGCTCACAGATTTCAGAGTGAATATGTCGCAAGGCGATATGTCGCAAGACGATATGTCACAAGACGATATGGCGCAAGACGATATTAAGACTCCTCCTCCACCTACTCCGCCTCCTCCGAGATTCACAATCGAGGAGGAACAGACCAGACTGTACAGACGTTTCAATGCTCAGGGAACGCAGCTTACTGTGCGTCTGTTACCTCCACCCGAGGGAGAGGAGGATCCGAACCCCATGTCCCATTTCCTAGACAGGGTGACAGAATTGTTTGAGTAAGCGTTACGAAATCTCGAGGATAGCGATATGATAGGAATTACAATTAGCAATGAAGTTGAGGTGAAGAACAGAGCTATAGGGATTAGCTTCAGAAGAAAGGATCAAATTACGGGAGATGTGATCTGGTCGGTGTTCGAGAAGGTGGCCCAGTCGAATGCTAGGTTTAATGCTCTAGATAAATTAGTCATGACCGTCCATTCTGTAAAGATGCCGATCGGCCATGGCGGTGACGGAATCGCGACAAAGGGTATGCCGCTCGAGATCATGGTGCGTTTGAAAAGAAGTATCTTACAGTTAAAGCGGAAAGCAACTGTCTTGCTCATGCTCTGGTCATAACGAAAGCATAAGTAGACGGCGATCTAAATTACAATGCATATCGTCGCGGAAATAAGATACGTCCCGTAGTCGACCGTTTACTAGAGACGACAGGTATAGACCTTCGGCCGGTGGGGGAGTGCCCGAGCTAATGCGATTTCAAGAACATTTCAAAGAGTACAGGATCATTGTTTTCGGAGAATTGAATTGCGAGGACATATTTCGACGGAGAGGTAGAATCCGAAAAAAGAATTAATCTGCTGTATGATGACGTAAATAGACATTTTCATGTTATAAACAGACTTACGGATGCGATGGCTAGAAAGTATGTGTGTAGAGGTTGTAATAAAGGCTGTAGACGTGGCGTGACGCATAAGTGCGGAGAGACGTGTAACGACTGCAAGTCGGTTTCTCCTTGTATGTACTCTGAAGAGTCCCGTGCGAGTCCTGCAATAGAAACTTTAGAAGTCGCTCGTGTTTCGAAAAACATAAGACAAACAAGCTGCAAGGCAATAAGACCGTCTGCGAAAAGGTGCGAAATTGCCCCATGTGTAACGTGTGCGTGACGAGAAAGAATGTTTCAAACCGTTCTGTGTGAATTGTAAAAAGAACATGGAAATAAATCACCTCTGCTGTATGCAGCCTCTAAAGGACGAAGTGCCTAGCGCAGATAACGTATTATTTGTATTATATGATTTCGAGACCACGCAGGACACGAAAGTTAGCGAGACGGCAAAATTGCACGACCCTATCCTCGTCTGCCTTCAGCAATTCTGTACGGCCTGTGAGATGCAAGACGATTATGAGCAAAATTGCGTGCGATGTGGTAAGAGGCAGCATTCGTTTTTCGAAGACCCCGTAGGCGATTTGCTATCGTACCTATGCAAAACACGCCCTTGGTGTAAGAAGGTTGTCGCGATAGCTCACAACGCCAAAGCCTTTGATGCGCAGTTCATACTGAATAGGGCTATTTTCCTCAAGTGGACCTCCGAATTGATATTAAACGGTCTAAAGATAGTCAGTATGAAGATCCACCACATTCAATTTTTGGATTCGGTATCCTACATGCCTATGCCTCTGCGTAAGCAGCCCGAGGCTTTTGGTTTGCAGGCGTCTAATTCGTGGTTTCCCCACTACTTCAACACGAAGGCGAACTTAGACTATGTAGGCCCTATACCCGACATCGTGTATTACGGTGTTGACGAGATGGGGGATTCGGACAGGAGGGAATTCATGGCCTGGTATAATGAGCAGAAAGTCAATATTTTTGACAACCTGTACGTTTTGGAGCAATACTGCCAAGATGACGTCACCGTACTGCGACAGGCATGTCGCGTATTCAGACGAGAATTCCTAGAAATTGGAAATATCGAGGTTTTCCTGGAGGCACTGACAATCGCGTCGGCGTGTAACAAGGTGTTGGGAAAAATTTTTTGAAACTCTACACGATAGGATTAATTCCTCCCGGAGGTTATTGTGCCAATCGGAGGTACAGCAAGAAAGCGTTGATGTGGCTCTTCCAAATGGAACGGACAGACGGATGCCACATACAGCACGCGAGAAACGGTCGAGAATATAGACCTCCAGAATTGCCACATTACAGCGTGGACGGTTACTGCGCCAAGACATGAACAATATACGAATTCCTGGGATGTTACTATCACGGTTGCAAGTGTCAGCCGTTTCGAGACGTGAAGACGCTGGCGAGTGGAGAGACGCTGGCCGAACGTTACGAACAGACGTTGGCTAGGATCGAGCAGTTAATGAGTGCTGGCTATACTGTCAAAGTACAGTGGGAATGCGAATTTGAAGGAGCCGACGATCTGCTGACGCATCCCATAATCAGACACGAGCCTATGAACACTCGTGACGCTCTGTATGGGGTCGAACTGAGGCCATGCGTCTTCACTACAAAATCAAAGAGGGTGCGGAGTCTGTACAGTACTGCGATATTATGCGTCTCTACCCATATATCTCCAAATATTCCAAGTTCCCCATCGGTCACCCGATCATTCTCGTAGGGTAAGCATGCGCACATATAGAAGCCTGTCTAAAGATGGAAGGTCTAATGAAATGCAAGATCGTACCGCCCACGAACCTCTACCACCCCGTCCTACCGTACAGATAAGACAAGAAACTGTTATTCTGCCTGTGCCGAAAATGTGTCCACAAACATAACGCCAAGAGCGAATGTGAACATCGCAGCGACACCGAGAGATGTCTGGAAGGCTTGTGGGTCCTAGACGAGGTACGATTGGCCATAGACAAAGGATATAAAATTTTGAAAATTCTCGAAGTCTACAAATACCAAGTCACGCGGTACGATCCCGAAACGGGTAATGGCGGCCTCTTCGCAGAATACATCGACACTTTTTTGAAATTAAAACAGGATGCTAGCGGTTAGCCGAGCTGGGTTCGAACCGCGAATGACGAGGTCCGATACATGGACCAATTCCATCAGGACGAAGGCATTCGGCTAGACAGAGACTCCATCAGCTATAACGCTGGAAAGCGAGGTCTAGCCAAACTATGTCTCAACTTGATGTGGGGAAAATTTAACGAGAGAAGCAACAGGACGCAGACGAAGTTAATCTCAGAGCCTGCAGAACTGTACAGATTCCTAGTAACGCCAGATGTCGAAGTGCAAAACATGTTGTTTGCCAACGATGACGTAGTTTGGATTTCTTGGCAGTATTCAGCAGACGAGCGAGTGCCTAGTTTACGTCATACCAACTAGGTCATAGGCGCTTACGTCACCGCCGGAGCGAGGATTCATCTGTATGGCTTCTAAGACAAGCTGCAAGAAAAGGCCATCTACACGGATATGGACTATGTGATGTTTATACAGCCGGGGCCTGAAAGCGAACCCACTCTAATAAAGACGGGCAACAATTTGGGTCAGATGCAATCCGAATTAAAAAAAAGGGTGAAATAATCGTTGAAGTGGTCTGTGCCGGCCCGAAAAATTACGCGTACAAGATAAATAAATCGGCGACTGGTGAGAGCAAGACCGTTTGTAAAGTTAGAGGTATAACGCTTAATTATAGTGCATCGCAATTGGTAAATTTTGCAAAGATAAAAGACATAATTTTGAGCAAGAAGGAAGACGAGACGGGTATCGTGCATACAGAGCATAAGATCAAACGCAAAAGGATTGATGGAGGCGTAAATTTAATAATCGAGCCCGAGGACAAGACGTATAGAGTGCCGTTTTTGAAGCGAAGACGTCTCAACGACAATATGTCACTTCCGTTGGGGTATATAAACTCGACGTGATTGTCAAAATAGAGCATTCACATGACCGACATCTGGTTCAAACATCCTTTTTCCTGCATAGTGAGCGGTCCATCGGGATCTGGCATGTTATCGTTTACCTTGCGTCTTGTGCAATATCTCGATTCTCTGTGTACGGAACCTCACTTTAGCGGTGGGATCATCTGGTGTTACAGTGAGAAGTCTGCCGTTCCCCGACAAAAGTTAACCTCTTTACATAAGAACGTCAGTTTTCACGAGGGCGTGCCCCAGAATTTTGGCGATAAGCTCTGTAGACCGTGTGTCATAATTCTCGACTGTTGTATGTGCACATACAGGTGTGTATGGACGTGCACATACAGGTGTGTATGTACCAACATATTTTATTTCATTTTCTATTTCTTATATGTGTTAGCATTCTTTTTGTCATTGTATTGTAATGGAGTAATGTGTTAGCATTCTTTTGTCATTGTATGGTACTGGAGTAGTGCATTATGTTTTGTGCTAGACGCACTCTCTTAAACATTGTATCCACATGTGTAATGTCTTGAGGTGCCATGTGTTAGAAGCTGTCATATATCTGCAGACTGCATTTTTGCGAGACTTAGCTTGGGTTCCAAACCAGACTAAATAACATAAACACAAAACTGTGAGATGGCATCTACCAATTCGTAGGATCTAAACCGTAGGAGGCAGAGTTCGCACCCTTGTCATGACAAACGTTTCCTGCACTTCTTTAAGTTACCCTTCAACTCTACAAGCTACTGTTTGCTTATAGTAGATGTAAACAGTGGCAAACCAACCTTAGGGGATCCTTACTCGCTATATCATACAGCCATACAAGGGGGAGTAATCTCTACTCTTCTCCTCGACCAGTAACTATTTACTAAACAAAGGATTGTTTGATTATATGTAACGTAAATGTCTGTAAACTTGATTTAGCATTTAACCCCTTGCTTGGGGACTGAGACGCTCTCTCGCAGACAGTAAGTTGTAGAGGCAAGACCTGCCTGACAGGACGATCACCAATAAAGGATTTAGTTTGTTCGTTTACGTGGAGTCGTACTGTATGCACACCCATCCACTCAACCATCCACTGCTTCCGCTCGGCAAACTGATTGTGTCTGCTTGATTGGACCACGTTAATCGCAAGGCCAACTCGCAGATACAACACTGGTGTCAGGTGTGTGGGATGTGTATACGACAAAGTGTTAAGTCGACGCAAGAAGAAGTGTGCATCGACCGAGCGACTCCAGCAGGGGAGCGTACGGCAGGACCAATGGAGACTCCTAGTCAGACTCTCTACGGTCCGCAAGATCGAGTCCAAACAACGGGCAGAGCAGATCGAGTCCTAAGCAACGGGCAGACCAGATCGAATCCCAGCAACGGGCAGAGCAGATCGAGTCCCAGCAACGGGCAGAGCAGGTCGAGGCCAGACAACGGGCAGAGCAGAACGAGTCCAGGCATCGGGCAGAGCAGATCGAGTAGTCCAGGCAACGGGTGGATTGGTAGCAGCCGGGAGACTCCAGC
>Ga0268261_10000719_pt1 | contig 21437 bp, 13 predicted proteins | sample TergutNc150P1_FD_190353 | JGI IMG/M metagenome (GOLD analysis project Ga0268261, IMG submission 190353) | Nasutitermes corniger P1 segment gut microbial community from laboratory colony in Florida, USA - Nc150 P1 (SPAdes) (version 2) | ecosystem: Host-associated > Arthropoda: Insects >...
AACAACTGTACGCTCTGCCCACACCGTATTTATGTGTTTTGTATTTATCTGAGAACAAACAGCGACTTGTGCCACTTACAGCATAAACTGATTGGTTTTTATAACCGAGATGAAAAGTGTTTACAGAGCGGTACGCACTGCGTCTTTAAATAAAGCAGTCTGCGCTTTGCCTTTAAAAGGTTAATTAAACACCACGATCCCATTAAGTTGTATGTTAGAGTGGAGATACAGCTCCAGACATTCTTAACCTTGGCACTTGCTGTAGGTGAGTAGCTAGTATTATTCCCTAGGTGCTTTATCCTTGGGGCCCCCAATACCCTCTGGACAATAGGCTAGGTGAACCTCAGAGTTGGTCATAATGCAGTGGAGAAGATAAAACTCTTCCCCAGCACGGAATCGAACAATGAATCCCCAGTTGTCCAGCCCATGAAATGGGAACTGCACTGAGTGAGCTGTTCTGGCTCCTGCATAGCATAACTAATGCTCTTTGTAGATTTGTGGTGCTCTTGGATAAAACACCATCTGTTTGGTAGATGGGTACCAGCATTTGGAGGTACCTGCTTCTTTTGTCTACATAGAAGATGGAAGCATCATGTTGCTCTGCAATATGGTTCACATCTATAATACTATGTTGCATCATGTCCCAGAAGACAGCAGTTATTTTGCTCACTGTTGTGGGAATCTCATCTCAATATCTGGTTTAATAGTTGAATATAACTGTTTGTACTCATAGGAACAGTTCACATGTAGCAACAGTAAAATATTTAATCGACAAAAATTACAGGGTCTAAATCTTAATAGATATTAAAAGTTGTACTTACTAATGCTTGGTGACAGGTAATTTCTTTTGCATATCTGTGGTTCATAAGCAGTGTGCAAGTAAGAAACGAAAGCTTCCTAGTATGTGTAAATAATAAATAGGACCTTTAAATTGACAGTGCTGCCTAAAGTGGAGGCCAAGGGAAGTACATGAAACTTATTAACTTCCTTTGCCCCATTTGTGGCAGCACTGTCAATTTTTAACATTATCTTTTTTGTTAAAAATCTGTTTTTAGAGAAGGAATTAATAAAAAAACAAATGAGACTGCCATCAGTGCTGAATCATAAGCTTTAAATAAGTCTGTCTTGCAAAGATCTGTTTGGTAGTTCAGTATATCATAATGTCGCAACCAAACCTTACCTTATTATTGCATATTATAATTGTCTGTAATGGACTTTTTCAGCTATCACTTTACAGGTAACTGTGGTCTTGTGTTTTAAATGAATGTCATATTCTGTGTAAAATTTCATGAAACGTAGGCTAGCTACAGTCCACATCTTCATGTCTGATGATGTTTTCCAGCACGAGGCTGCTAATCACTTCCACAAAATGCTAAGGTTAAGAATGTGTGGAGCGTTATTGCTATATTGCAAGTACCATCATGGCATGTGTGACGGAAATGACTGTATATTTCTGTGTTATCAATGTCTGGAGGGGTACTGTGACCACTAACTGTGTGCTTATTTACTATCAATAATTTTAAATTACATTTAACCTCATTAATTGTAAATGGTCTGGAATTTGATGATCTGGCTGTGCTGATGTGCCAGCATAAAAATTGGTGAATGTAAGTGGGTGAGCTTCAGCATAAAGAAAGACTTGCAGCAGCATCGGCTCAATCAGGGATCAGAACCAGACATTAATGAGCAGAACTGAGCCAGCTCTTCACCTTCTCACCTGATCTCAGCCATGTTATGGTTCGAAGTCCACCAGTTCCCTTGACTGTTTTAATCTCCATCTAAGTATAAAGAATGGCATTAAAGGTGAATGATGGTGCTGGTGGTAGTAGAGGTGACAAATAAATTAGAGGTTTTAAAGATGCTTCTTATATTTTCACATTATTTATTCCATGCAGCGGGATACACTTCCATTTACAAAGCCAGCACCTGCACAACACAGTACACTCCTTGACGATGATGAACAAGTGCCAAAACCTGTGGGAATAAGTGGTGCGTATTTGTGTTATACATATTGTGTTGTGCAGGTGTTGGCTTTGTAAATGGAAATTCATTTGAGTCCTATTTTAAGAAGTGGGCATGCTGAAGTGCAGTAGGTTGAGGCATCACGCTACAGGCTGGAAGGTCGCGGGTTTGATTCCTAATGGTGTCATTGGAATTTTTCTTTGACAATCCTTCTGGCCACACTATGGCTCTATCCTCTCACAGAAGTGAGTACCAGGAATATTTCCTGGGGGTTAAAGGAAGCCGGCACATAGGGCTGACAATCTTACCACCTTCATAGCTGATGGCCTTGAAATCTGGGGGCATCAACCCTCTGGGGCCTTCAGGGCCTGTGCAGGCCTGTAATGGGATTGCTTTACCTTTACCTTATTTTAAGAAACAGTGAACTAGTTGGGAGGACAGTTTTGTGGTCCTGTGCACTTCAGATTGATGAGGTTTTACTGTATTTGTTATAGCACAGTCTGTAGTGGGGCACACGGTGACACATTTGGTTGAGGCACTGCACTACAAGCCGGAAGGTCACGGGTTCCATTCCCGATGGTGTCATTGGATTTTTTCATTGACATAATCCTTCGGGCCGCACTATGGCCCTGGGGTCAACTCAGCCTCTAACAGAAATGAGTACCAGGAATATTTCCTGGGGGTAAAGGTGGCCGGTGTGTAGGGCTGACAACCTTACCACCTTCATGTGCCGATTGTTTTGAAATGTGGGAGCCACAACCTCCTGGAATTCTCTGGGCCCGTCTAGGCCTGTAATGGGATTGCTTTACCTTTTTACAGTCTGTAGTCACAACAAGACATCAGCTTGCTGTACTGGCAAGATATCATGGACTAAATTACCATTTTGTCAGTGGTATGTTAGTGCATTGTGAGTTAGAGTCCACTTCATGGCTGACAGTTACTAATGTAATGTCTGTTCTCTTGATGTGCCTTGAAAACCAAGATATCATATCTGTATGTGTATTGGTTTTTTGTTTCTGTCAGGCCTACATACATAATATAGTTGAGTTTCAAATTGCAACATATAAACTGCTGACTGGTTACTTGGTTAGCACTGTTTTGTTTTCTCAACCTGGGTACTGGTTACCCTGATTTTGCATGGCTTTTCTCAGTCTGTCCGGGGAGATGGCAGGATTATAGAGGATGTGACAGTTTTCAGATTGCTGTTTTGATGAATTGGGTTGAATATAAGAAACAGATTAATTACAGAATATCAGTAGTTAAACACCATTTAATGTGCGTTTTTTTTAAATTGCCATATATTCTGGAATCTAATCCACACCCTTTTTACAGTTTTAGAGGGCTAAAAAATCAGATGTGGATTATAATCGTGTGCGGATTAGATTCGCGGTCGAGAGCTGGATTTTGGAAAAATGATAGAGCCACTGTACATGCCGTAAGAACAATAAAATACAATAATCTATTATTTTATTTATTACTTATTATTATAATTTATTATTCATCAGATTTGCCGTCATCACTCATAACTGAACCATTATCCGTGCTCTCCACCCAGTCAGTATCACCTTTACCTTCAACATTGTTCTCCCATACAGTGTCAATACTGAATAACTTCACGTTTGAACTTTGCCGTATATGATAGTCATTTAGATTTCTGGTGTCCCTCTTCCATAACTACGGTATACGACAAATTGGAATAAGCACCTTCCACGTTTCAACAACAAAGGCACGATCTGGCTTCAAATGCGATTGCGCACATTTGTTGAGAAACGCTCGCTTCACGGTACCGGTATGACTCATCAGCCCCAGGCATAGCGTTGGATTTTAATGCATTGGTGACATCCGATATTATTCAATCAGTCGCCCTGTGGGCAAGAGGCGGTTGAAGGAAAGGTGCAGATTAGAACCGCAAACTAACTTTTTCCGTTTAAGAAATTGCCAAAAACTGACTGTGGATTAGATTTGAGAATATGCGGTAGATCTCCTAAGCCGTCTTCTTGGCATGCAATACATTCTTGTGATTGTGATCAGAAATTAACCATAACTTCGCAGCAGATGTTTGTCAGCAGCTTTCATTTCGACCCTGACGTGCTGTTTTGTCCTTTAACTTGATTATATTCAGAACTCAACTGTAACTAACGTACCACAATGTCAGGGGCAAGTTGTGTGCCTTTGTGCATTATGGGTAATTTCCAATCATGGTTACAGCAGTGCCTTACATGCTAGGGATGGCACTTAAAGAGATGTTATTTTTAAGAAGTAGAAGGCATGTATTAAATGGCACTTTACTGATGTTACTCCATAATTTTTTGTGTTTCATTTGTTCAACCCAGTTATTCAGTAGACTCATTGAAATTTGTCACATTTTATTGCAACATTCTATACCTCGTATTATATCATGGCCACTCTGATTCTTGTTCTTTGAAACTCATTTAGTGCCTGAACATTCCATCCTTTGAAATTGTATAGTCTAAGCTACTGTCAAAGTTTTTAAACCACAAATTAGTCTACTATCATCTTCAAAATGATCACAATTTTTGCAGGAGGAGGTGAGAAAGAACAAAGGAAAGAAAGCAGATGACCCATTTACACGACGCAGCACCAAACCTCGTATGGTGTTCAAAGTACATGACCAAGAAAATGTGGATGATGTAAACTTGATCACAGCTGCAGAGGTAAATTCATGAGGTGATATGAGTGATTACATTCTGATGTAAGACTGTGCAACCAATTCTGATGCAACATGTTTTGACCCTCTGGGTCTAGGTTTTATGGTTTACACCATAAACTTCTAAGTTTTACTTTTGTTCATGTTTCTTATAAATTGAAAATAAACATGCACATCTGTTTTATTTTTTTTAAATACATGTACCGTGCATCTTTTTTTATTTTGTACAATGACCAACAAATGCGCAATTCATTGACAAATTATCCCCCTCTCCTACATGTTTCAACACTATCACGTCATCCTCAGTGAGTTTGTAGTTAATGCCTTGCCAAGCTACACAAGTATTTCAATTGCAGTAGTTGGTAATATAATTGAAAATTATTTCACATAGATTTTATGCTGTTGAAATCTCAGTGTTTAAAATCTTCTAAAATTGCCCGGTACTGTAATGGGGTGCGACGGCTGTCTTAACTACCGACGCCATCACCTAATAAGGGTAACTGCTGCCACCACTCTTTGAACAGCACTTAGTCGTATATAACACAACATATATTCTAAGACACATCGAATACATTAATAATACATTACTAGATAACATATATCAATCCCAATATTGGTCTAAAATTTCTACTGAAGAACAAACACCAGGGCTACAGATTCCAGTCGAGGATTCTCTGATAGGAAAGCTAGATCACCTCCCTAACTGCATATTTCAATCTTTGTAATATGGCAGCCAATCAAAGTTTGAATGTTAATTTACACGAGCAACCAAAGAAACAAGCATACCTTTAATCGTTTCCTATCTGAATTTGGTACTAAGCAACTCAATCACGCCTACTTTGTGTGATGATTATCAGCAGTGTCCACATCCTGTGAATTTCACTATATCTGTACCTCCACACATCCGTCGCTACCAAAAGTTAGAATAAGAATGAGTACCGCAGCTTTTCCGGTCTATACCACGCTTCTCCACTTAGGTCAGCAAATCCTTCATTCACCTAGCAACAGTTTTTTGCTGTTTCAACTCAATTGCTGTTGCTATGTGAATGATAGGTGATCTGGCCTTCCTGTTTGTTCGACCGGAAGAAGTATCCGGCTGTTACTTAGCATGCTATTAGCTGCATAAAATATGTGATATGAAATGAAATTAAATATAATCACCACTGTGGGGGCACTACAGTACGTACATACCGGGCCAGCAAGACGACAGCATCAACATACAGACCGTATATACAGCCACCACACAGGCGGAATTCGTTATAACAACAAAATGATTTTAACCCATTTTATTATGAATAGGGCAATTTTAATAAAACATAAAACCTACATAAAATGATTTTAAATTATATTACCAACTACTGCATTTGACGTACTTGTGTAACTTGGCAAGGTACTAACTATGAACTCCCTGAGGATGACACGATAGTGTCGAAATATGTAGGAGTGTGATAATTTGTGAAATAATTGTGTATTTGTTGGTCATTGTACAAAATAAAAAAAAATAAAAAACATGCCCATCTGTTGTGACATGTAGTACGAAATATAAAAATGCCTTATAATTAATTTCTCATTATTTGTCCGCTGTGGTCTGATATGATGATCGTAGATTCCTTTGTTTTAACCTTATATGACCAGGGTGTGGTTGTTTAAAATTTAGTGCATGGTTTATGAAAAACATATTATTTGAACAGAAAGGGATAAAAGTATTAAATAAATGGCATTCTGTAGAAAATCAAAGAGAGATTATGCAGCGTGTCTTAAAAAAGCAGTAAACTTCCTTGTTGTCTGCATAACTAAAATGAATTTCTAGGGATGTTTTACTGTGTGTGTTCACATATGTGAGTGCAAGTCATTGAGATGTTAATATAACAGTTTATTATGAAATCCTAAACTGCTGATGGCCATTACTCAGCAGTTTATCTTGTTACTTGCAAGTCATTATAATTTCCACACTGCCCCATGTTTTTTTTAATTATAGTTAATTGTTCTGTTTTTAAGTGCTGTATGTTTTATCACATATTACTGATAAATTCAGTTCAGGTTGTTCCATAACAAGTACCTTATGTATTGACAGATAACTGTCATTAACATTGCTAGAAATGGTGCATTCATTTGCATTCTACTTAATGCTGTTACTTGCAGAATTACACCAACAAATCAAAGTTGCATTTACGTAAAAGTTAAAGTAGGTTAAATTCTGGGATATTTTGCAGCCATAACTAATTAACTTGCTGGAGCAGAGTCCTTACTGAGAAGCTAACAGGTCCTCAGCTAGTCAAATTTCCCCACATTTCATGGAACCCAAAGGTTCATTACCACATTTGTGAGCACCAACCACCTGTCACTGCCCTGAGCCAGAGCACTCCAGTCTTCTTTGTAACCATACAGTTCAGAATAATTTGTCTTTCTGTCTGCTATCAAAAAACAGGAAAATTGTGATATACAAACTGTAACTTTGCTGGCTGGTTTGTATGGCTTTGAACCTGGGTCTGTTATATTAACCTTTATCTTACAGCTTACAGATGGGGGCATTTTTTGGTTTCTGTGACCATTTCTGCACTTGTTCATATTAAACATCATATTTCATATAGTTTTATAAGCTAAAAATTTTAAGTAAGGAATACACATTATGAATGAATCCTGGTACCTGTGCTGAAAATTTTGAAACAGTCTTCTTACAGTCCTCATGTTTCATGCAGCTTACTTTATGATCCATTATAATTTTGTTTATTTTCACTGTATATTTTAATTCCTGTGGGAGCAGAGATACTGTAGTCGATGTAGTGACTAGGCTGCAGACTGGATGTTCCGGGTTCAAATACTAGCAGGGGCAGGAGATTTTTTTCTCTTGCCCAAAACTTTCACAACAGCTCTTGAGCCTACCTATCCTCCAACTCAGTGGATACTGGGGTTCTTTTTAGAGGGTAAATTGGCTGGGGCGTGATACTGACAGCCCACCTTTATCTAGTGTGGAGGTTACAAGTGAGTGAAGCTATACCTCTGCTCCCTTTTTATGCCTTCATGGCATGGGCAGGTACAACTGTACCTTTTATATTTTAGTTTCTGGAAATATTTATTGCAGAAATGTGGTACTGTATGTTGCTTATACCATCAGTTGTCTTCATTCTGACAAATCGCAAGAAATTCCGTTACCTACACTGCATTTTTTGTTTGTTTTGAATATGCATAACCAGGAATCAGTAGAATATTTTCTTCCATTATTTCTTAATTGTAAGGAATTTTGTGTGGTTTTTATATAGAATAATCTCATGTTAAGCACTTCATTTTCTCTCCTGTCTGAGAAAAATATCTGACAACACTGTGAAGAATTCCCTCACACAGTTTGTTTTTGTGAACACTGTTCTCATACTTCCAATTGTCTGGTTACGAAGTGATGAGTTGCTGAGCAAGACATGACACTTATTAATCTGAAGACATTTTGTTATTTTGCAAATCCCAAAGAGTTGACATAATAACACAGACAACACACAGTGGACTGACTGTACCACTAATGACCTTCCCTGCCAGTAGTCCACACACTTGCCAGGTGTACCGGTATATTAAAGCAAAATGCGGCTCCTTGGTCAGCATTTTTATGCTCTTTTCTCCTCTGAAGTTATGCAACTATTAGTGGACTGTGTGATGTTGACTGTACAGAAAACATATTTATTATTATTGTGCAGATGGCCACTGTTGAGAGTTACGTACTGAGAGATTACTAGTTACACACTATTTGAGTTGCTTATTGCATCTTACAGAAATGCTAGGAAAAGAGATTTTTTTTTTAGTATACATTGTTCCCTAAGTAAGATGTTTCTATATATGGAGTTTTCCTGTGTAAGAAGTTTATCCTTGCTTCTTCCAGGCACTGAACTTCCTTTGGCTGAAAGTTTTGCTCTTCTCAACGACCTCTTTCCATTTCCCTCGATCCTGGACACAGGCTATCCAGTTTTTTATCTTCATTTGGCAAATGTCCTGTTTGATGTTATCCTCCCATCTGTACTTGGGTCTTCCTCGGGATCTTTTAGTTAGGGGTTTCCAATTAAATATCTTCTTAACTGTTCTGGTGTTTGGCATCCTTTGTACATGACCAAACCAACTTAGTTCATCCTTGCAGTGCTGCCAAATCCTCAATAAGAATAATATTAAATTTTCCCACATATAAAGTTTTAGCATAAAACATTTTTCCCACTTCAGTAGTTCTTTTTTGGAATCCTGTTGAATATTAGCAAAAGGCTCTGATGGCCAAACTTTACCATAATTATCAGTTGCAGACCTCTTCATTGCCTGTGGGTGACCAGTGGTTTCTGGTTGCATAGTAGTCACATTCTCAAATTTGTGACAAGTGACTAATAGCTTTGTCATCTCTGTCAGTGCACATGAAATAACTTGGATCTCATTGGATTGATTTTCATGAAAATGTATACTCCAGGGCCTTGTTTTACACCCTAGATGCATGCCTGAATATTGGACACAAATAAAAGAGGTGCAAATCAAAAATGACATTTCCACAAGAAAAAGGGGGATAGCTTAATGGAATGCAGCCAGCTAAAGGGCGTGAAACCAAAAATGAGGGGACTTAAGAAGTGGTGTAGGTTGGTAAGGGGCAATAAAGTAAAAGGTATTGTTTAACATCAGACAGACGTGACAGGCACTGTACGTGAATGCCCGTGTAAATTTTTGTTATTATATCGCTTTGTTCTTTTGGAGTTGGGAGAAGTTGCAGACAAGTTGTACAGAAAAATCAAAGTACACATTTCATTACAGTTTTTTTTCCCAAGAATGTTGTGATGTTGAAGATAATTACAAGAAATATGGCATTGGAGGAGGAGCCAAAGGAATAGTTACCTACATGCACATTTGTTGTGGGCTGATGTAATAATCCAGTGGCACAGCGTTCATAGTGTTTACTAGTGTTCCTACGTAGTTATCAATTTTTCCTTTATGTGACTTACATGAGGGGCATGATTAAGGAAAATATGTTCAATAACATTTAACCTTTTAAGGACGAAACTGCAGCGGTCTGATTTAAAGACCCAGTTCGTACCGCGCAGTAAACACTCTCTGCTTCGGTTATAAAAACCGATAAATTAATGCTGTATAGAGAAATAGTGGCTGTTTGTTCTGAGATCCACCCAATACGCATAAATGCATTGTGGGCAGGACACAGAATTTCTGTATGTTGAAGCTGGTGCTACATAGAGTAAGTCTTCGACTTTAAAAGGTTAATATTTATTGAGTATGTCTTACTTAATTCCTCCTTCTTGAGAAGCTAACCAGTAAACTTTGCAGCTAGTCAAGAAATTCCCCGCATTTATGGAACCCGAAAGTCCCTCACCATACCCACAAGTGCCCACCACCTGTCCCTATCCTGAGCCATCTCCATCCAGTCCCCATGACCCCCTCCAACTTCCTGAAGATCCATCTTAATATTATCTTCCCATCTACGTCTTGGTCTCCCCAATGGTCTCTTTCCTTCAGGCTTCCCCACCAACACCCTGTGCACACCTCTATCCTCCCCCATACGCGCCACATGCCCTGCCCGTCTCATTCGTCTCGATTTTACCACCCGCACAATATTGGGTAAGGAGTACAGATCATTCAGCTCCTCGTTATGCAGCTTTCTCCAGTCCCCTGTCACCTCGTCACTCTTAGGGCCCTAGTATGTCTAGGAATATAAATTTGGTATATAGATAGGTTATGAATGTATCTGAAAATTTTGTACAAAATATTATCTGCAAGTCAGCAGTTAAAAATTGTTTGAACAAGATGAAGATTCATGTTACGTATGAATTATAAATTTAATGTAAAACTACTGTAGACATACAAACAAATATAACATCTTGCGGAGTGAATCTCGTCAGATTCGCGGGTGTTCTTTTGTGATTCTACAACAGGAAAAAGGAAATAGAATTTACATTTTAAGCATACTGGATTATGTTGTGTGATACAGTGTTCTACTGGATACACTGTTGTTGCTGTTGTAACTGTAGGAGGAAGATAACAGAACCAGACTAGCCATAGAAGCTGCAATGACAGTTACACCAAGCCTGGAAGAAGAGAAGGAACCTGAGAAGAAGAAGGAGGTACCAAAGGGAGGAACCAAAACAGATGATCTCTTCTCTGCACATGACTTTGACATCAAGATAGATCTGGAGGTCCCATTACCTAGTACGTACATTTAGGCCTACTCAGTACTGAAGTAAAGAAACATAAGCTGTGAATGGTGAGGGGGTGATAGCACTTGACACTTCCCGGTAGTCCTATCCTGTTCAGCTCCCTCTGGCCTGTGTCAAACCAGACCAAAGTTCATTTGTAAGTCAAAGATTTTCACATGGTTAGTGCTACTGTCATACCAATGAACTAAATTGCTTGATGACTGGAAGGGAGAATGGGAGGCGTGATGGAGGGGGAAGTGTCAAAACTTGAGCGAGTTGTGGAGAGAAGTGGTACATGTGACTTCTTTACATTCTTTCTGTATAGTATATTTTAACTGCTGTAGTAAGTTTGTATTACTAATAGTTGTGAGTCTGATGACAAAGTTTCATTTTCCCTAGCTTTCCTACACATATACAGTGAAACGCCTATCCATCATTTCTGAGGGGACTGTGGAAAGAAAATGATAAATTTGAGAAAATTATGATTTCAGGAAAGCAGTAAAATATTTCAGAAACACAAGACAACAACAACAACAAAAATGAAAATTATAAATTTACTACTTAGGTCTGCAGTGATATTAATAATAAGTACAATGTTACTGTCAGGTGAGACGTCCCCATTGTATTGTACAGAATTATAAAATATAAGTGAAATATAGTCAGACACAACTCAATGATTTTATTAAGGTATATTCTTACATTGTTTTTTGTTTGAAAAAACATGTAAGAATATAACTTAATAAAATAATTAATTGAGTTGTGTCTGACTATATTTTATGTATATTTTATAGTACAATGTTACATTCATAGATGCATGAAAATCACTTTTGTCCAAAGAAATCTGTAACTTATAATTGTTTGGTTGAAACTTTGTGTTGGAGACGAAGCAGTGTCAATTCCAAGTTCAAACTGCCCTGTTCAAGAGTCAGGACTGGGTATTCTGAATGACAGGCATCGGAAAATGACACTTTGAGGAACAATATGTCTGATGTAATAATTCATTGTGTATGTGGGTGATTTTTCAGAACCATAAGAAACGAACCATAATTGCAGGAAAACGACACCTACTGAGAACTCAACAAACCCATTCGTCTGCTTGTGATGAGAGAAAAGTCAAGGTGGACACGTGGAAATGTGCAAGATTTGAAGTCCTCACTTTAGTGTTGATGAAGATTTAAGCCTAATGGGATATGACATTATTTTGATTAGTAAATATTTGCGGTTGTTTTTTGAGGAGCTTACTGCCTCCATCTTCAACTGCAGTCAAAGACCTGCTTAGACTCTTAACCCCAAAACGCCAAGTTACATCCCATCTGCCATCTGCTGGCATTATTAGGAGCTCACCATATTTTCCACGTTAGCAGGATAAGGGTTAATGTGGTCACAGCAAGCTCCTCCAAGACTGATTTCTTGAATCTGCAAGTGGTAGTGTCAGTAAAAGGATATGTTAATATTATATCTTGCTCTCTTTTCCGGTGTGTCCACAGATGTTAGACAGTAAATTTGAACAATAAACGGTGTCTTATTCACATATAGTATGATGTGCAGTAAAGTATGTTTCGTAGATTATATAGTGGTGAGCAGGCGTCCTTCCACTTTCACTCCAGTATACTGTGCACTAAGCATCCCTCCACTCAACAGGTTACAGTCTGTGCTGTTGACAAGATTGTTAATTTAACTTCATTGAGTTCATGTAAGCAAGGCCTTGCTGTGGCTCAGGTAGTTATTCGCTTGCCTCTCACCATGTGGGCTTGAGTTGAATTATAGGACAATTCATGCAGGATTTGTGGTGCACAAAGTGGCACCAGGACACGTATGTTTTCTCCTGTCCGTCTCATTCCACCGCTCCCCCGTACTTATATTCAATTCTGCTGCTGACACTGTATAATCTGAGCAGTTGACAGTATCATGCGTTCATGCGGGGTGCACAGTCCGTCATCTGTAGTCTACATTTGGTCTGTTCCTTGTTACAGGTACTTCCGTTAGTGTGACACCCAAGCCAGTGAATATAGTTAAGGACACAGGACCTAGACGATCGTTAAACCTTGAGGACTACAAAAAGAAAAGAGGACTCATCTGAAACGTGTTCATTGTACTTGTGTTTTGCGCTGTGGATGTTCTGCGTCGTCATGTTTATCATCATCAGCAGCAGCGTGAAATAATCTTCTCCATTGCCATAGTATTATAATTTCAGGTATAATATCTGCCACACTTGGTGGTTAAGAGTCAGACATCGTGTGGACCAAAATGTGACATATTTGCTACGAGAGTATTTCTGGTTAGGATATGTAAAAATGTTAATTACATTTCCAAGCACAAAAGTTTTATGCTTGACATTTAATGACCAATTGTCCACACACATATGGTCTGGCTTGACCAGCATCACATTTTTGCAGTAGAGGTACCATTTACCTCTGCATTAAAATTCACCTGCCAGCTACCATTGCATGGGATTTATACCCTATATTTCTGATTGATAAAAAGTCAGCAGTGAGATTGGGGTGTTTTTCACCAAGGGAGATGTGCAGTAATCATTGTGGAAGTGTGACTTAATGTGAATAAACTCAGTGGATAGTACAGATTACTACATTGTTTTGCAGTATGTACTACACATTAAGTGAACCTTATTCCTCAGTAGCAATAACCAACAAGATGCAACTTGGTAACGGAATTTATTATTTCACAGTACATTAAAAGCTCAACATGTTTCGAGCGGTATGTCGCTCATCATCAGGAGCCCCAACTGTATTTACAGCCTCTGGTTTATATACGCATGTGGTGATCGCCCATAGTCAAGTCTGAGTGGGAACTCCCACTCAGACTTGACTACGGGCGGTCACCACTAAGCCAATTCCCACTCAGACTTGACTACGGGCGATCACCACATGCGTATATAAATCAGAGGCTGTAAATACAGTTGGGGCTCCTGATGATGAGCGACATACCGCTCAAAACATGTTGAGCTTTTAATGTACTGTGGAATAATAAATTCTGTTACCAAGTTGCATCTTGTTGGTTATTGCTACTGAGACATACTACAATGAACGGATCCATGAATATTGAACCTTATTGTTTTGTGCAGATTTACCTGATAATATTTTTATACATTTTAATGGCATCACATTTCAATGGAAGTGAAATAATGTGGACAAAAATGTTACGTAACTTTCACAATGTCATCGCATCCTTATTCAAAATTTGATTCATTTTTGGGCATTTAATATTCTAGGTCACATTTTCTTCATTAACATTTAGTTTCATCATCTTTAGTAGCAGTAGAAGTTATTCTGGTTTAAAACCATAATGTTTATTTTCATTTAAGTACAGAACTGTTAAAGGTTGTGCAGTGTAATGTCACTTTCTTCTATCATACATTTTAAATCTTAAATATCTAAAAACTGAGGTACAAGCAAGATTTAAATTAACAAACTCCATTAAAATGTGCCTTCTGAGATAAGGACTCCTCACAGTCAAATAGGTGGCGGCAGTTTTGAGGAACCTCCTTCACTCCTTGTTCAGTATAGAAGACAGAGTTAGCAGGTTCCTCCAACACAGTTATACCTACCTACCTAAATACACAGCGTCACGCTCTAGAACAGACAAAAATTAAATATCTAAAAACTGAGGTACAAGTAAGATTTAAATTAACAAACTCCATTAAAATGTGCCTTCTGAGATAAGGACTCCTCACAGTCAAATAGGTGCCGGCAATTTTGAGGAACCTCCTTCACTCCTTGTTCAGTATAGAAGACAGAGTTAGCAGGTTCCTCCAATACACCTACCTAAATACACAGCGTCACGCCCTAGAACAGACAAAAATTAAATATCTAAAAACTGAGGTACAAGTAAGATTTAAATTAACAAACTCCAGTAAAATGTGCCTTCTGAGATAAGGACTTCTCACAGTCAAATAGGTGGCGGCAATTCTGAGGAACCTCCTTCACTCCTTGTTCAGTATAGAAGACAGAGTTAGCAGGTTCCTCCAGCACAGTTATACCTACCTACCTAAATACACAGTGTCACGCCCTAGAACAGACAAAAATTATGTGTTAAAAGTGTACATTTTTACACATAAATAATCTTTGTCAACATTTAAGTTGTGATCGTCAATCTTTCTTCTCCTTTGTTTGCATTACGATCACAGTGGAATGTTCCCACCGAAGTACATCCAAGAACACCTTGATCTTAGTACTCACCACCATGGGAAATTAAATTTTCAGTTCAGGACTTGTCTTGCTGTAGTGATACAGCTGTGGAAGGTTCGTCTTCATGACTGATGCCTAGAATGGTCAGTTTGTGGTCTTTGTTTGCCAGAATTAATTATCTCTAGATGAAAACTTGCGTACTTGAAGGGAGGTTTAATTTTGATACATTGAATTTTATTTCTGTATTAAATTTGAGATTTTCTTATTGGTGAATGTTCAGATTGTAGTGTTCTTGAATCTTGTGCTGTAGAGTGCTGCCTCTGTCACCACTGGTAGATATTGCATCTCATAAGACTCTAATAATGTGTCCTGTTTTGATTCAAGGCATATATTTTGAATTGTTTGAAATTCACAGAAAGCATCAACCCTTAAATCAGAAAAAGAATTTTGTTAATTCTTTACCAGTGTGAAAGAAACTGTGAAGTAAAAATTAAAATTTGAATTATTGTTTGACTTCTCCCTTTTTGAGTTTAATTAGAGACACCTTAGTGTTAGCAAATGAAGTAGCATTATGTATAATGACTGAGTCTTTTGAAATTAAAGGTCTGTTTCAAGGTTGGCAGTGTGTGGTTAGATGGTATGGCTGTTTCATATAGCAAAACCCCCATTTTAGGTTTGTTTAGGAAGTGGTGAATTTGAGCACTGAAGTGAGAGAAGTATTTGGATAAAACTTAACAATGAAACTATTAATTTTGCATTATTGACATTGAATGTTCAATGATGATTTAAATTACTTTGAGACTGATGTTTTCTTTTACTCTTCCTTTTGGAGGCAGATAAATATTAAATATTAAACCCTTAGCTACTGGATGTTTTCCAGTATATGAGTAAACAGTGAAGAGTCTTGGATTTTAAACTTTATCTTGTTCATGACTGTGCACTAATATCACTATTTCAGCAAGAAAACCAACTAATACACACATCTGTTATTAACACCACAGTATTAACACTGTGTCACTTCGACAAGTTTCAGTCCTCAAAGGGCCGTCTTCAGGGAGTACGACAGATACATTTCATCAGCAATGTCAAAGGTCAGATGTAAAATTCAACTTATTACTGAAGATGGTCCTTGGTGGGCTGAAACATGTCGGAGTGAAACAGTGTTAATAAAGTTGTGTGAATGATAGATGTGTGCATTAGTCAGTTTTTTGTGTGAAATAGTATTAGATTGCTTAAGAGTATCAATTCCATCAACTGTGGAAGCTGTTTGAAAGCAATAGTAATAATAAGAGGCTGTGCCTGGGGCAGAGCAATAGAGGCCACTTCTCAATAAAATCCTCTTATTCAGGCCTGTATGACTGCATATGAGATTTGTGCTGGACAAAGTTTTTATATGTTTTTTACATTTTTGTATCATCCAATTTTGTGTTATGCCAATTTTAACAAACAGTTTGCAGTTGAGGACCACTATTTCATTTACTGTACAGTTGATATAACTACATGTTTCAGCTAACTGCAGGCAACATTCAGGCTATAAAGTGATTAGAAAGCAATACACAGCATATATAATAAAGTGTAAGTGAGATAGTGGTAATCTGGTCACATAAGAAGTTAGAACAGTTTAGTGTATTTGCATGTCTGTTTGGTAATTTTGTAGTTAAAATGTGTTCAAATGAAAGTTACAGTTAAGTTGTTACAGAAGCAGAGTAGTGACTGGGCTGCTCTTGGAATTTGTGAGTGGAAGATCATTCTGCTCGTGAAGTGTGAATCTTGCGTAGAGGGTTCTGTACATTTATGATGTTGACCATTTATATAGGTATGATGATATCAAATCTGTAATACTAATATTTGTATTTTATAGGTGGTGTATTGATACTGAAGTAATAATTTAGATGAGGTTGAACCTTATTAAATAAGTAGGACTTAACTTGTTAAGGTTTTCCTTACATTGGATACTGTCTCTCTCGTATGTGGTGTATTGATACCACTTTGACGAATCCGAAAAGAAAACAGGTCATGATACAAAAGTCTTGTAAAACAGTGGTTTTTCCCATAACAGATAGACTAGAATAGCAGATATGTAAAGAACAGAAGACAAGTCTATGCACCACAGACAATATTGACAATAACTGCAAGGAAAAATGGTTCACCTGTACTTATGTAGGTAAAGACATGACAGCTCTCTCGAACCTGTTAAAGCACCCAGTTATAAAAGTTGCATAATGAGCTTAATGACTGACTACAGCACCACCTAAGAAAGGAAGAAAATGTGTCAATAAATACAGTTCCAGTGGAGTATACCAATTAACTTGCTGATAATGTGCAAAAAATATATCAGACATGCTGGTGTAATATAAAAAATATTTGCATTATTTCAGAACTAGTGGTAATATGTGTGCCCAACATGCATTAGATTTTTGGGGGGGGGGGGGTGCAAAATTGTATAATACAATTCAGGAAGAAAGGATGCTACTTGAACTGTGTCAAAAGGTTTTACATCAGTAAGGAGACTGTAGGTTAAAATGAAATTTTTGAGACAGTGATAAAGAACTCTACTGTGCATATCTGAAAGTACCATCCATTTAAATAACAACTTTATTACTTAAGTTGGCAGTGAAGGACACAGACAGGCGTACGTCTACGTACAGAATTTCACTCCAATAAACCACATAAGTGAAAGTGTAAGTATCCTTTGTAAGGAAAATCTTTAACAAGTAAGTCCTACTTACTTAAAACAGTTCAAGCTCATCCACATCATTACCTAAATACCAGCACACAATCCATACAATATCAATATTAATATTACAGGTACGGTACCTTGATACATACCAATGGTCAGCATAATCAATGTACAGGCCCTTCTTCACAGGAACTGTACTGCATGACTAGAAAAATCATCCAGACCATAAATTCCATGAACAACCCAGTGATTACAGCGCTTTTGTAACAGCTTAATTTGAATATTAATTTCAACACATTGTAACTATGAAATTACCAGACACACAGCTACACTAAGCCATTCTGCCAAGATTGTTATAATTCTTATGTAACAAGATGAGCTGTCTCTGGATGTTAACTAACAATGTACTGGATTATCTATGTTCTATATTACTGTTTAATTATTTTATAGCCTGAACATGGCTTATAGTTAGCCAAAACATGTACCTGTATGAACTGTATAATAAATGAAATAGTTGTGCTTGTTGGAAAATTGTTTGTTAATATTTTCTGCTAATTGTCGCTCTGCCATTGTTGTGTTCTGATCTGTCACCACCCTGTGAAATATACAATAACACCTACGAGGCAGCACATTATCAGCTCTGTCCCATCTGTTGGTTGATCACACAGGGAAGAAGTTTTTCATTTTTTTGCCTTTAGTGAGTATACACTGATGTATTACAATTCAGCTTATTAAGTTTGAAGTCCATTGTTATTATGTAAGGAACAGGAGGCATCTTTAAGATGCAGATAAATATCAGACTGTTTGCACTTTGTATGCTAACTTTAATGTATGTGTTTGATTGGAGATTGCCAGAGCCAATGGCAACTGAACTTCCAAAAAAGTAATTGGAAATGTCTTAATATTTAGTTGGCATAGTGGGAAGTCAGTGTCCTGCTTCACTGATACAGTAGCCCATAATTATGGAAAATCAGTTATTACAGACTACAGTCTACATGACATTTCTTTCAAAAGGCCTGTAATCTTATTTGCATTACATGGAATTTTCAGTACTGAAAGAATTAAAGGGCTGTCACAGTAATTTAAACAGCAACAACAGAAACAGACATTTAAATGCCATTTGCTTCACTTCCTAATACAGTACCCTGATATTACGTTCCAGCATTTTGCATTTTCCATTCTTTTACCCACATTTTCTAATGTCCTCCCCAAAATGCCAATGAGAACGAGCTTCTACTTGAACCTTTAAACCGTCGGATTGGTCAGATTGGTTTTTACATTTTTGCGCATTGTTTATGAAAAGTGTATTATTTGAAAGGCAAAAGATAAAATTATAAAATAAATAGCAATGTATGGAAAATAAAACAGAGATTATGTAGTTTGGTGTAATCTTATGAGGACTTTACAGATGAAGTGACTGGTGATGGATTGAATGTCCAGAGTTCAAATTCCAGCAGAGGCAGTAATCTGTGTTTCTTTTGCCACCCCCAGGCTGTATGTGGGGCCCAGCCAGCATTGTATCTTAGGGACAGTAGGGTTTTTTTTTTTTTTTTTACCAGATATAATGCAGTTTTAAAGTAAAGTTGCCTGTTCAGCGCCATTTAGTTTGGAGGTGCCTAGATAAAGCATTATTACCATATCTCTAACTGGCACAATTTATACATGCTGACTTCAAGCAAAAGTTGTTGAGAGAAAAATTGCAAAATAAGTACAAAATTATATGTTAATTATATGAGATTTTGACCTCTCACAGGCATGAATAAACATCCCAGAAGGCTGAAATGTTAATGTATTGTAAATCTTGCCTGCAGTTTGAAGCCAAATCATGGGTGTGATTTTCACATCCATGATTTTGTTTCATTATCACGGCAGGGAATGGAATAATACAAACTTGCAAGATAAAATTTTGAGAATCCCAGAAATACAAAAAAATAATGCCAGGTACATATGAAATTTCTATGCTGTAGAGGGCATTCAACATGCTGTCTGCACCAGGGGCATGCTGCAGTACAAAAAGCAGGAATTTCGATACACACGACATTTTGTGTGTATATGAGTATATAGTTTGTGCTGTTTGCATGACTTTCACATCACATTAAGAATGTAATTATTGCAGTGAATACTTTTTGTGTGTGTTACATGAAGGAATCAGGGCTGGAATATTTCATGTGCTTGACTCTATCAACAGTGACATCAGTATTTCAAAGTATAAAAAAAAGTTTCAAGATTGTTGGTGATATGTCTTGTAAGAACATGTGGTTTCCTCATTATTTCAGGTTCTAAAAGAATTTTCCTGTGTCTCTCAACCCACTCCCAAAAGAAACATACAGAGTTAAAATGCTTCACCCTCTTGCCCCTTCCTCCACCCTTTTGCAGGGTAAGCAGAAATTCACACCAGATTTTTGTGAATAAAGTTCCTTTGTCAAAAGAAAGAGTACTATAAAATCAGAACTCAAACACAGTGCTATGTCAAGTGCTGGTCCACCATGCTCAGCAGTACATGCTTTCCCTGTTTTCCTCATGTTACTGCAACCCACTGCTTGAGATATACAGTGGAATTCTTTTGTTTCAGTTGTTTCAACATGTGTGGGTTGTTTTTGTGCACATTATCTTTCAAAACTCCACAGAGACAGAAATCCAGTGGTGTTAGGTATGGAGATTGAGGGGGCCACACATTTTGAGAAATAATGTTATTGCCAAAGAATTTGTGCAACATCTGCATGTGTCTTAGACCCTTCCTGTTGAAATTAGTAGAATTCTGCATCACCTTCCAACAAGGACATGAAATTCATAATTTGTTTGTGGTGAAGTTCTGTTGGTACTGTTTTTCTGATACGAAAGGGGCTGATTATTCACCATTCAAGTACATCACACCATGCTGCTCTGACTTTTAAAGAGTGCAACAGTTTTTCATGAATGGTACAGGAATTTTCAGCACTCTATGTTTTGCTGTTAGTGGCATTAACATCCACTAAGGTGAAACCCTGGAACATGAACAGAAGTTCATTGCCACATTTACAAGTGCTAGCTGTCTGTCCCTAACCTCCCCCACCATCTCACTTCATGAAGGTCCATCGTAATATTAGCATCCCATCTATGCCTGTGTCTTCCAAGCGGTCTCTTTTTCTCAGGTTTTCCCACCAAAACCATGTATACATCTCTCACCCATACCTGCTACATGCCCCACCCATCTCATTATTCTTGATTTTATCACCTGAATAATATTTAGTGAGGAGTACAGATCATTAAGCTGCACATTATGTAGTTCTCTTTACTCCCCTCTTACTCACTTACATACTCACATACTTCCTGAATTACTTAATTACTTACTTGCTTACTTACTTACTCATTTACTTACTCACTTACTTACTTACTCATTTACTTACTCACTCACTCCATCAAATATGTAAGTAAGTGAGGTGAAACCACGTTTTATCAGTAAAGACTCCATTATCTAAAATGTCTCTGTACTCCAGTGAAATGTGTAAGTATGTGAGGTGAAACCACGTCTTATCAATAAAGACTCCATTATCTAAAATGTCTCTGTACTCCATTGAAATGTGTAAGTAAGTGAGGTGAAACCACGTCTTATCAGTAAAGACTCCATTATCTAAAATGTCTCTGTACTCCATTGAAATGTGTAAGTAAGTGAGGTGAAACCACGTCTTATCAGTAAAGACTCCATTATCTAAAATGCCTCTGTACTCCATTGAAATGTGTAAGTAAGTGAGGTGAAACCACGTCTTATCAGTAAAGACTCCATTATCTAAAATGTCTCTGTACTCCATTGAAATGTGTAAGTAAGTGAGGTGAAACCACGTCTT
>Ga0268261_10000720_pt1 | contig 21403 bp, 14 predicted proteins | sample TergutNc150P1_FD_190353 | JGI IMG/M metagenome (GOLD analysis project Ga0268261, IMG submission 190353) | Nasutitermes corniger P1 segment gut microbial community from laboratory colony in Florida, USA - Nc150 P1 (SPAdes) (version 2) | ecosystem: Host-associated > Arthropoda: Insects >...
TGTTCGTACGCACGCACGCACGCACGCACACACACACACACACACACACACACACACACACACACACACGCACATACACTGCAGGCAAAATTAAAACATATTTTATGTACAACAGATTTTTTCTTTGAGCCGTATTGGTGGTTAAATAGTTACATAAAGTCAACGAACTGCCCGGAAATGTCAGACTCTGTGTAAAATTTCGCTGACAACCGAAATTATATAACAAAAGCAGGTAAAGATTTAACACCTTACACTGGTACGCCGATTGACTTGAAAACTCTCAATAAATCTCGCAAGTACGAAAGGTATGCAACTAGTTATCCAGATTGAAACTAATCCATTTACTATATTCCGTGTGCTAATATACATTATAACATTACCTGACGAAGCTCATTGCTAAAACTAAATATCAAATTAAGCCATTCTGTAGCAAAATAATTTTCAGAGTTTATAACTAAGTAACTTGCAGTTGCCATGTTATTCAGCATATCCATGAGAAACTGCGTAATGTTTGCCTGGTATTTCAGTTGTAGTACTTGGCATATCGTGTTTTAACTAATAATGTCCACACTTTCATTAATTTAAGTTTACGTAGAGTAATAAAGAAACAAAATTCAAACTGTAACAAAGGTGTGTGAATAACAGTGTGTCTTAAATTCGTGTTCACATTTCCCGCATGTACCTAGATTTCAACAGAAAAAATAAACTCCACTGATATTTGTGTAGGTATGTTTGGTTTCTCCTTTACGATGGCCTATTTATTCCTCACCCGATAATATCAGTGTTTTTAAATCAAGGAGGATGAGGTTGGCGGGCATATAGCAGGCATGGGGAGAACAGAAATACCTACAAGTTTCTGTCTGGGAAACCTGAAAAAAGAGAAATCTTGAAAGACCGAGGCCTTGATGCAAGGATAATATCGACACAGATCGTGAAGAAACAGGGTGGGAGGGCGTGGACTGGCTGGTTCAGGATAGAGATAAGTCACTGGTTGTTGTGAACAAGGTAATGAACCTTCGTATTTTAAAAGTTTGGGATATTCCTTGACTAAGTTATGACCAGTGACACTCTAGTCAGGTTCTCTTCTATTTATTACAGTCGGAGCTGATTAACACTGTACATCGTAGCTAATATAAGCAGATATTTCTCAAGATTTTAGTGGTCGCTGAGCTAGTCGCTAAATCCCACAATTTTTCGAAATCCAAAGTATTATTTCCGTGCTCACAGGCGCTCCAATTGACCCAATCCTGAACCACATAATTACGGCCTAAACCCTCACACTCTTTTTAATGAAGATAAGTTTTAATATGCAACAATCCTTCCAAATCGTATGCCCCGTGTTATATTACATCCTCTTCTTTTACTACCGCACATTATTTTCACTCTGCCAAATTCCACAGCCGGACGACTGTCCCGTGTCTTATGTTTGCCGCTACCATTTCCATATTTTAGCAGACACAGCTTTAGAACTAGGCGTGCTGTTGAAAATATTCGTACAAACTGATGAGTACGGCATTCGGTTGCATCGATATTTCCGGTTTAAAGCAGTGTAACAGATAAGGCTATGTGACATCGACATGTTATAACCGAAACAGAGCTGATAATGATAGCAGGGCCACTGAGCCGTGTGACAGGCACTAGCAACCGACATACGTACGTATTAACATCCAGGCCACAGGCAATTCCCTCAGCCGAAATGTGGAGGAACATTTTCGCATTCTATTCCATAACTTTTTCCTAGCTCTGACAAAAGTTAAAACTGTCAGAACAAAATATTTAGCTATATGAATTAGAAATTTATTAATTACAACCCCGATATGTTTTTATCGAATCCGGTCAGCATCAAGATGTTCTTTTAAAAACAATGCAGCTGTGAAGCCCACATTTATGTTTCAGAATTTTTAAAAGTTTATAATATCAATGGTACTCAGAGTGGTTCTGATATTATCCACTAATAACGCAATCTGAGTTCTTAAACGTGTTTTGAATTAGTAAATAATTTAGGACAATCAGATGTTTTAAAGCAAATATATGCAGTTACTTTTAAATAATTTCAAAATATTCTTAAATATAATTTGTAGCTGCATATATTTTTATGACAACCTCCTAACCATGGCGGGAATCTGTCGAAACAGACTGGGATTGTAATTAATAAAGTTGGAGTTTATACATATGTGGTATTTTGGAGTGTGGCTCTCACTTATGTGTGAAAGACACTTTAACACAGAATAATATATAAATTACATTGATTTTTCTACGTCGTCTTCCTCTCACAAGACATGTCTACAAACGTACTACATCTTCCAAGTTTTCTGTACTGCTGCGCCCCTCCTCACTGACAGTTTCTTGTTTCTTGCTCATTTATTTCATATCATATAGCCTATCAGTTACGTTTTCGTAATTGACTCCATGTGGCAAAAATATTTCTTGAGAAGCTAACAGTGGGTTAGCTGGTCAAGAAAATTATCACATGCCCGTTATCGTGTTGACAGTTCCTTGCCACTGGACTACACATGAGCCAGAGTAGTGCAGCCCATATCATTTACTCTCCTTCTTTGAAAAGATTTTTAATATTGTCCGCTCCTTTCTTACAATTACGTTAATTCATTCCATAAAAGTGTAAGGTCAATAATGTGGCAAAAAATTTGCCTTAGCAGGCGGCTTAGAACAAGACAAAGAATGTACTTCCGGCGAAAATCTCGATACAGCAGCTGGCAATAAATCTGGAGTGTTCGATCACAAGGGCTGAACTCAGACGTCTGCAGTTTTTATTAATACCACAGTTGTATGCACGCGTGTTTCTCTTTGAAAGAAATTAAATGCATAAACATTACTCTTTATATAAAGATAGTCACAAACACATCCCCTAGACCTTGACATAGAGGTGGTATCTTATTTATAAATGTATTTAATCCATTTATGGCCTTGCGTGATAATTCTTGGCATCAAATTTTCTTACGTAACAAACAGGAGTACATAAAATTATGAATAAAACTGTAAAATTAGGAAGAGAATAAAAACGTATTGTGATCTGATTAAAATATTGTTATTTCAGCAAATAGTTAGCAAAATATTGGAACAATATGGAACGTAATTGATATTGGAGCCCAAAATAGGAAACGACTAAATAAAGAACACGATATTTTCATTTACGTAAGTTAAGGAAGAAGATATGTCAAAAACGGCTGGTAGGTATAAAAAATATTATTTTACCTGCTTTGTTACGGGTATGGAATTTAGCTTCCAGTTTTGAGGCAAAAGCATACGCCGCAGACTGAGGTGTCTGAACTAGGGTCATAAGGAGACTAACTGGGCTTCAGGTTGTAGATTTGACAAGAGGCTGGGAACAACTACGTATACATAATGAGGAGCTTTTAAGTTATAATTTTATCGCATATCAGGGTGATAGAATGATGAATTGGAAAGGACATGAACTATGTATTTAAGACAGAAATGCAAGAGAAATAATAGAGAAGACCTGAAGGGAGACTTAGGAGTAGATAAAAGGATATATTTGAAATGAATCTTACAGAAATACAGTACAGGGGAACAGACTGAATACACGTGGCTTCGGAAAAGATGCAGTGATGGAGTGGCCGACACTTGTAAACGCCACACTGACTCTGGGATTTCTTGAGTAGAAGACCGACTAATAATTTCTCAAGAACTCTCCTCCAGGGAATTACTTAGACTGTTAGATAAAAAATAAAGAAATTAATAAAAAGTTGCTGGCTTAAAGTTATGTAAAGAGGCAATCTGGTAAAACGAAATAAAGAATACAAACAAACATTACGCGTAATAAGTGGTCTCAAGAACCTAAAATTAACACAGACTGATTTTAACTTCCATACAACAGTTTAAATGAACAAAATGTGTGTTTCAGAACCAGGGTCCTGCAAGATCAGACATTAAGTTTAGACCTAGAAGTAAGAAATCACTAGTCGAAGTAGAAAAGCAGATGAACTTTTGTCTGTGTGAATGTAACACAGTATGGAAAACATTAGAATGTCTGTAACGTAGTTTTGTGTACGCAGCCAGAGTGGATGGCGAAACCGTTTATGTAACCATGCTGGGTCCGGAGGTGGAGTTGTCAGGCGAGGGATCGTCCTCCTGCAGTATTGCTGTGTGCCAGGTGGCGGAGTTCCCAGGGGCTTTGAATTTGTCGATACGAAACTTGGAGAGGCGGGGCGTGGGACGGGACCCCCCCAGTTAAGTCGATATGTTCCCTGCGTACTATTGATTGCACACAGTACTGCCAGATAGATTACTGCTTGCACCGGCATGCAGACTGGATAGGTGCACTGTATGGAACGAATTCAATTGCTCTGTAGAACGGAGCTGATCGTGTTTACCTTCCATTTATAATCACCTTCAGATAAAAACAAAGCACCCACAGCCTCGATACCTCGAGTCTCATCTAGACAAACACATGCTAATACAGGCTGCAAAAACAAAGAAAAGGACAGTTTCATTCATTCTGTTGTCTGTCGAACGACAGGTCCGTATCCTCTTCTAAAGCGAATGCAGATAACAATTAAGATTATAATGAAAGTATGGGAATAATAAATTCAGGAAAGCTTGCATTAGCCAGTTCGGAATATTTTATGTACGGCATATTTTTGTATATAAAAGTAAACCAGATAAAGACAAGACTGCTTACTCCAACGCAGTTAAAATCTTTAAAGAGAGATAATATGTACAGTCAAGACAACTCATGTTATCACAGAATTAAAACTTTTACCTATGCCACTGATAGGTACCTTGTGATACGCGAGCCTCTTAGCTCACTGTCGTGTCTGCGTGGCAGCGTGCTGTATCTACAGGTTACTTTGACTGGTACAAAAATTACTTTCAATGCGCGGTTTTTTAACTGTAGTTCTTCTTGCTCTGACAATGCTATACCGGTAAGTAAGAGGATCAGCTGGCTAGTCTGTACAGTGCACATCAAGGCTTACCTCAGGGAATGAGACGTGGAGTAGGTGATGAACCTACACTGATACTGTACGCGAAGTTACATCAGTTAATTCAACACTCTGAGACAGTTGGTGTCACTTAAATGATCAGATGACTGATAAAAAGTTAAAGGTAAAGTAATCTTATTACAGGCCTGGATAGGCCCTGAGGGTTCCAAGAGGCTGAGGTTCCCACATTTTAAGACAATCGGCACATAAAAGTGGTAAGGTTGTCAGCCCTACGCACCGGCCGTCTTTACCACCAGGAAATATTCCTAGTACTCATTTCTGTTAGAGGCTGAGTCAACCCCAGTGCCATAGTGCGGCCGGAAGGATTATGTCAATGAAAAATTTCAATGACACCATCGGAAATCGAACGCTCGACCTTCCGACTTGTAGCACAGTGCCTCAACCAACTGCGCTACCGATGATTTATAACCAGATGTATTTGATAAAGAGTACCAAAAGGACTCTCTATTAACAGTTTACAACTGGCACATAAGTTAATTACCTATCTGGTCTCTAGTGGCACAACGAACGGTTGGAGTGCACGAGGTGGAATGCCTTTGTTCTTCCAGTGTTTTCAACATTTCCTTCCCACTTCTAGCACAATGGCCTGTTTACTACCTTTTTCTGAACTTCAGGACTCCAATACTCAAAGTTCTCTTTGATATGGGGTGCCGGTCGCTAAACGGCTCTCACTCCAACCACACTACTTCCATCCTCGCTAGCAAGGATCAGTCTAATCGGTTATTATTTCTCCCCTGTGGAACAGTTTAACAGCTTGCGAAGCGTAATTGATAAATTATTCCAATGCCGCTCTTACATAATCATTTCAATTCTACGTTAACATACATAAAAATTACGCACTTGTATGATTGGACAGAGAGTGCTTACAAATAAGATTAGGCGGAAAATAATAAATTCATTCTTTAATCAAACCCAATATTTTATTATTTAACTTATTGGCCAATAAATTAGATAATATAATATTTTTGTGTTTAAAAAATAAAATTATTTTCGTCTTTCAATTCTATAACACAACAGGATGTCCCCTACAAAATGTTTCTTAGCTAGTCAAGCTTATTCCATCAATCAATACAGGAATTTGAGGTCAGTAATTTAAATAATAAAACATTGTTGTTTTAGACTGAAAAAATAATTCATTTTTGTCTTTCAATTCTATAACACAATGGGATGTGCTGTACAAAAATATTAGGTTGTCTCAGCATAACATTACTATAGGTCTGTTACTTCACCAGCTATCAGCTGGTAGCTGGATGTCTTTAGGGCACCAAGGAGAGTTGTCTTCTGCATTTGCTCCCACATCCACGTAAGTTCTAAATTTTACATTTTCGGTCTTGTTAATCTAAGTGATGTATTTTACTTGCCATAACCGCTAATATAACACTGTAGAGCTTGTTCAGTACATGGCTACATGAAAGTTTACAGGACACAAATGCCAAGATAAGTGAACATTACGTAATATTAAAGATTTACATAAAAGGTTAAAATAAACCAAGCGTTCATATGGCTTTTTGAGAGAATTAACATAGCGAAGAACACAATTTAAAACGAAGCTATAAGAAAATACATTGTCTGATGAAAACTAATAAAAGGATACAAATACGTGGAAAATTTGTTTCTGTAATCATTCTACCATTTGTGTAAAGTGTTGTCACCTGAAGACAGTTTCCTAGTATTTTGTTTTTCAAATATCCGCATTTTGCAAATCAGTACACACATTAAAATCTAAATATTTAATGGGAAAGAAAGAACGTTTAAATCACTTGATATTACTCAAAATTTGTTGCACAAAATCTGAAGTCCATTTTTTAGGTAGAGTTACAGAATCGATCTTAGGTAATCCAACTCCGTTTGTTGCATTGTTGTATAACTTTGAACCTTATTAGTAAACGTTAAAGGTAAAACAATCCCATTACAGGAGTGGACAGGCCCTGAGGGTTCCAGGAAGTTAATGAACCTTATTAGTAGTATAAAAAATGTAACTGCTAATACATGCTACTTTGGAAGTTACTAACGAGGAAATTCGTCAGAATATATATCCTGTTTGTAGTGGATTTTTGAAATGTGGTTGGATGCCGGAAGAAACTAACACTCTTTTGTAGCAAAGAAGGCAGAATGGTTGGGAAAAGAAATCAATTTACACATTAAATCTACTACCAAAACTTATGAAACAGATTATGAAATGCCATGCCTTTCAGGGATAAGTGGTCGTCGAAAACCTTGAAATATTAGATGTTGGGTGGAGTCCCTGTATTTGTGCGGGGTTTACTAATTGCATCCCTCGGTCACTTTTCAGATAACGGCTGTGTATCAGTTGCTTCCCGGGATCTTTAGGGTCAGAGTATTAGTTGCGTAAGTCAGTTCTTGAAGACAATATTGGGACTGCCCCTTTTACAACCAACAGGGCCACCGCGTGCCCCATGTTAGAATATAATATAAGGATAATATAAGTATATTCAGGATAAGTCAATAGATTTCATCCCATTGTGTCCTTGAAATAATTCAAACAATATCACATTATCAGTCAAACACAACTATATATTCTCAGAATACGACCGACAGAGTGCATTTACAGCTATAACGTCTTCTACAAACTTGATCGTGAATTTAGTCTTGTATTGAAGTAGTACGAGAGGAAGAAGTAAACAGACCGAGATATAGAACCGCGGATTTTAAGTCCCATTCTTGTTAAATGGAAACTTAAAAAAATGTAACTCCAAATTACGAAACATCAAGAAACAAACGTGGCTAGAAGAATCACGTATGAAAATGAAAGCTATTAATAAACATCACAATTAATATACATTTAAAATTTAAAAATTTGAACATTTAACCTCACTTTATATCTCGGAATTTCGTAATATTTCAAATTTCACAAAACTTTTCTCCCAAAACATGTCTGATAGAATAAGAATTATTATAATACATAGGGTCAAATCACACAAGCTGAGATTATAATTTGACCATAACTAACTAACTCCATAGAGCAGAGTCCTTCTTGAGTAACTAACCTGTTATCAGCTAGTAAAGAAATTCCCTGCATTTTATGGAACCCGAAGGTTCATTATCGTATTCACAACAGCCTTCCAACTGTCCCTATCCTCAGCCAGATCAGTCTAGTCCCTGTCTTCCCGTCCCACTTCCTAAAGAACTATTATCATATTATCCTCCCATCATTGTGTGGGTCTTCCAAGTATAATATGACCAGAATACAATAAAGATAAAAAGCATAAGTAATGACTCTATATTTTTTATCAGTATTAAATTAACCACTTATAAAATTTTATTTATTTATACCTTGGAACTTACTATATCCGCTTTCTTATGCAACTTTTAAGCTATATTTACTTGGCACGGCAGTGAAAAGCAAAACTATCCTGCTCACCTCTCGTAATACCTACAGATTCGTAACAAAAGTGTTGTATCTTATGTAAACCAAATTCTATTCCGTTGGTTTATTCGATTTCCAAGAACACTGAAAAATAACACAAACAGAATATATACTAAAATTGTTAAAAAATCAAATAAACATTTTTAGTTTTAATATTATTTATGTCTGCTATTGGCTAACATATGGCCGAAAATGCGTCAGAGCATAGAGGAGTATGTCAGACGTTGTGATAAGTGTCAGACGCGAAAAGGCAAACACGAATTTCGAGCCCCATTAGGAGCAGTAGAAGTCCCTTCGGAACCCTTTCAGGTCACGTCAATGGACATCATAGGACCTTACTGTGTGACACCCCGGAAAAACAGATATTTGATTACTTTCATCGACCATTTTACAAAATATGTTGAAGCCTTCCCGATCATAGACGTTTCGGCAGAAACGTGTGCTAGAATTTATGCTACTCAGATCATAGCTAGGCATGGCAGTGGATCTACCCAGATCACGGATCAAGGGAGGTCATTCACCTCAGCCTTTTTCCAAGAAACATGCAAGATTTTGAAGGTTAGGAAAGTCAGGACATCAGCTTATCATGCAAGTAACGGCAGAAAACTGTTGCTAGGTGAATGAAGGAGTTACCGACCAAAGTAAAGAAGCGTGGTATAGACTGGAAAAGCCGCGGTACTCATTCTTAGTCTAACTTTTGGTAGCGACGGTTGTGTGGAGGTAGAAAATAGTGAAATTCCCAGGATGTGGACACTGCTAATATTTATCATACAAGGTAGGCGTGATTGAGTTGCTTAGTACGAAATTCAGATAGGAAACGATTAAAGGTATGTTTGTTTCTTTGGTTGCTCGTGTAAATTAACATTCAAATTTTGATTGGTTACCATATCAGATAGATTGACATATGCAGTTAGGGAGGTGATCTAGCTTTCCTATTAGGAAACCCTCGACTGGAATCTGTAGCCCTGGTGTTTATTTTTCAGTAGAAATTTTAGACCCTTATTGGGATTGATATATGTTATCTAGTAGTGTATTATTAATGTATTTGATGTAATGTCTTAGAATATATGTTGTGTTATATACGGCAAAGTGCTGTTCAAAGAGTGGTGGCAGCAGTTACTCTTATTAGGTGATGGGGTCGGCAATTAAGACAGCCGTCGCACTCCATTACAGCACCTGTCCGGGTAGGAAATAGTGGAAGTCTAACTGCTATCCGGGAGGTTCTACACAATTGGTGACATCTGTGGGTTCACAACCCCCTGCACCCGTACTATCCAGTCTTCCCGACTCCGTAACTGCCTCTGTTCTCTTTCCTTGCGTTTGATTGCGTTCTGTAGTTGGCTGGAGTTCCAGGAGAGGCAGTTGGTTAGCCGAAGAGACGTCGTCTTCGTTCCCTTGATTGTCGGGCTGGGTGCGATGGTTGTTAGCGCTCTGCAATACGTATTTCACAACTATAAAGGACACAAACGCACCTACGAAAAACACTAGTATGTAGAAAACCAAGTTGATGCCGTCATTTTTTTCTCCATTTTCTGTGACTTGGTGTGATGTAGTATCTGAAGTGTTGGACAAAGCTATTGTCAAGTCAGTAGTAAATTCACGATCGCGCACTACAACCGGCTCAGTAGTTTTAGACTCTCTGCAGGACTTATTGCCCGAAGCCCTCGCCCATAATATCCTGTATTGTTGTCCTTCCAAACACTTGACCGGGTTGTGGTCTGGTTGCTGCTCCCTTCTCGACTCTGCCCACTGTATCACTTCTATAATATCGCAGTTACAGGTCCAGTGGTTGTTGTTCAATTCCAATATCGCTAAGTCTGGCAGTTTCTGGAAAGTGTTAACCGATATAGTCTGGAGAAGATTGGAGCTAAGGTCTAGGAAGTACAGTTTAGGAAGGCGAGAAAAAGTTACTGGATGGATTGTAGTGACAAAACACGAACTGAGGTCCAGAGACGAGATTGAGTTAGATATCAGAATGGGGGAACTTGAAGAAAGATAGGCTATACGATTTCCTTTCAGAGACACGTTTTCCAGTACTGGGTTGGAAGAAAATATTTCCGGATTAAATGACCGTAAATTGTTGTACGACAAGTCAATAACCCTCATCATCCCAAGTCCAACAAAGGTGCTTATTTCGATCTCCTCCACTTCATTGTTTGAGAGTATAAGTCTCAACAGCCTTGAATAACTGGAAAAGCTAGTGTTCCTCAAAATGCTTATTTTGTTGTTCGAAAGGTCTAAAGCATATACTGTGTCTGCATGTAACATTTCGGGTATAACTGAAAAGTCGAGATACGAGCATTTTACAGTCCTGCTGTTGGCATCACTATCCTCCGTACTACAGCTGCAACTTTCCGGGCACACGGCACCAAGAATCAAATTTTCCAAAGAACAAGTCCAGATGAGAAGAATTATTGCGATCATCGAAGGCCTTATTTGCATGAACATAAACTTCCGTTTGTATGCCATTTCTTCGTGTTTGATTGTTAGGATCTGCAAGGATTAAAAAAGAGTTAAACTATTGTTACACTAAGTTCAGAATTAACTTAATATTTCAGACTAATGAACCACTAGAAGATCCACACATTAAACAAACTGCTTCCAAGGATATATTTTACTGAAATCTTTATCTACTTAAAAATATAAATATTTTTAATGTTGACGTAAAATTTGCTTCAGTATTGCTACTCCGAGATAGTGTAGTCGATATACAGACTCACTGCGGGGTGACGGTCCGGAATCGAATCCCGGAGGGGTGCGAGATTTTCCGCACTCGGCCATACAGGCTCTGGGGACTTTCCAGCCTGCTATATAATGGGTACCGGGCTATACCCGGTGGTAAAGCGGCCGGAACGTGGCATTAAACACCCATCCCCATCGGACTTCGAAGTCAAAGAAAGAGTACAGTTACAATTATACCCCCTTCTGGCCTTCGGGGACTGTTCTAGGGTAAAATTTAGCTTTTTACTGTTTCATTATTTCCAAAAACATTAATAACAACCATAACATTAATAATAATAGTAATAATAACATTCCTGATATTCGAAATAATAGCTCCTGGTTCAAAGGTCTTCTTAAGCACCCTTTTCACGTCTGATGATTCCAAAATATTAGTTCCCTCAGAATTAAAACAACATAGCCCCCATTTGTTACTCGAGATGACCAGATTCACACGTAATTGTCACAATCGTGTTAGTCAAACACATAAAAGCCTAAGGCTTCGAGTTCTGTCCTGTACTTGCTTTTTAGCAGCCATAGTTGGTTAGAGTTAAGAGTAGGACCAGAAGATGTTAGCAATACGCTGCTTCCTCGCTTTACGGTAGGGAAATATTCCCTGTTCCAGGATATATGTCTTTCCAGTGTATCCTGAGTCGTTCCTGATTTCCTGTAACAGCTGGTAAAAGTTTAACACCCTTGCTGTCCATATAATTACAGAAGCTGTCTGTGCCACCTACTACGTCAGCCGTAACTCCCCAGAAAATAAAGATTTTTTATTTTTATTTTGAAAATAATATTAGTGTGATTATGAGATGTATCGTATCCTGCCATTTATGATCAAAACTGGAGTAAATTCAGTCGGCAGTCTACTCTCCTTTTTTGCCGACAACACTTTTCGAGCTGTCTGTTAGAACTTATCAATTTCAAGGCCCGAGTACTGAGTGTAACTAAGTGCGTTTTATCCCTCCAGGGCTGTGATATACAAACGGTTCAGTTGAACTATTATCTGAGAATATCACAGTTAGCAACTGGAACTGCCAAAATTTGCCGCTAAACCACTTTCAAATATGCTTGTTTTATCTAATCACAATAAATATTCTAACATTTTGCCATGACACATATTTTGGCTTTTAATAACAGTATTGCAACTCGTGGCTTTCATGCATCTTCGACATATGTAAAACTTTTAATTCGAGGAAAAAACACCGATATTTTACTCCTGAATGAGAACACCGATTATTGTCGAAAAATTCTGTGGATAGAAACACTACTTCGTTTTTCAGGCTGTCGTTCCCGAACATTTCAGTTTCATAGAGTGCATTTTCACTTGAATCATTTACGTGGAAACGCATAACAGTGGATTTAGAAAATGGTGGAAGCCGAAAGTAGAGATCGAATTTGTCACAATTCTTCGTTGAATTTCCAGCAGGTGTTACAGCAATTTGAATTAATTTTTTTCACTTACTTAAACGATTTGAAAATTCGGTTATTGAGTGGCCTTCCTTAATAAATCTAGATAAATGGGTTAGTAAAATGAAACCAAACTACGCTTTATGTACATACTTGAACAAAAATTTCTGCATAGCATTATATTGTTTATTGCATTCTGCGTTTCAATCAACTCAATGTCCGATGTTGGTTGTGTTCATTTTCAAAATAATTTAATGCACAACATTCTCACAGCAGGGCTACTTGTGCTATTTCCTGTGTTGTGCGGTAGTTTGCTTTCATTGTGGTATCAGACAATTTTTTTATAAAATGCCGTTTTGCTCATTCTCTGTGCATCTATGTTTGTTGTACGTCGACAGCTGCCTGCTCCATGCAATAATATAAAATTTAACAATTCATATTCAATAACAACTTTTTCAAAATGTTATCTTGTGCGTCACTATGTGTGGAAATACAACGTTCAACGACTCAAATAGGGGAATATTTCAGTCGGCACAACTTATTTTATTAAAAGATAAGTGTGGCCACTTTTTTGTTCTTGTCACTAAGCAGGAAACTATATAGCCGGGAAGAGACAAAGTATTTCCAAACGATATAGTTTAAAATCTTTACGTTTGACCCCACACTGACTTCATGAGAAAGCCGAAATATGCAGATACTATTATCTTTTAATGAAACAAAGTTTGTTGAAAGAGATAAGTTCCTGTGACTCCTCGAAAAGAAACAGAATTTCACGAACAAAATGACTGACATAAGTAAAAAGGCAGAATATAAAAATTTAAATAGTTATCACCAGAACTTATATGTATTTATCCACTTAATAGACTTTATATTTTTACATTTTACGACAAACGTAATTTTAGGTAGGCCTGTTTCTTGTATTTTGAAATAAATGTCTTCAAAGTAAGCGATATTTTTAAACATCGTAGCCATTTTGTAATAAACATCTAGAAACATAGTTGTGTTCATGGCGCAATGTTTACCATTCTACAGCCTTCTACGAATAAATTGGAATATTTCAGGATTATTTTAATGCCAATACACTTTACGGCTTCAGTTTTACCTGTGTAAATGATGCTGGGGATGTTTCTGCAGCGCTTTTATTTGTCCGAACTTCTTAGAACTGGAAATTCTCTCCTGGACACCTGGCGAGAAATGCTAACTATTATGTATATATCACTTATTTTTTAAACCTACAAAAACACTGAGACAACAGAGCGCTCGGCTGTATATGCTACTTAAAATTTTTTCGGGATTTTTTATTCACGAGGGTTGTTGTTGTGTTTTTTTTGTTCCTGTTGTTACACATTAGATTAAGAGATTCAGAGATGACAGCCTTGTCGACAACGGATAGGCAGATCAGCTGGCTTGAAAATTATAAGAATAAATAATATAAGCTAGACTTATGTTTAAAGGGCATAAATAAAATTAGCAGAAATTCTTTCTCCGATTTCGATTTTACATACTTTTCTATGTGGTTATTTGTGTTGACACGTCTAACTCAGTAAGATATTGATTTGTTTTCGATACAAATCTATGTGCATGTGAGCTAAAATATAACAGATTTAATAGGCTTTATAATTTCGTACATGATTATGATGACAGTTGGTAACTACACTGCAAACATTTATAAGCCTACTTTGTATTTCCATGCAGCTCACTGAGTAAAATTTCACAGACTGTTAGTAAAGTCTATATTGTATATGGTTTTGTACTGTAAACATTTTTCTTAAGCTCATCCGCTTTTTGAGAGGTATTATAAAAGTCTTATTTGCGCTTCGTGAAAGTATAAGTTATGATCTACTGATACTGACCAAATTAGCATTTCCGGGAAAAATTAAATTATAAACTTCGTCGAAACCAGCACGGTGCTTATGAAGATACTAAGACTTCAAATTGTGGACTTCATGACATAGGACACAGAGCCTGCCACGGCGTTCTTGACTTACAAAATGTCATGCGGTTTCATGCTGGACGCGTCAATAAATTTTCCTTACACCAATTAGAAACATACGGCCTTCATAATGCCGATTTTCGTTACACTCTCAAATGCTCTACAACATTACGCTCAAACTTCTGAAACCGAATTTCAGCCACCTTAAAAAATAAATGTGGAAATTACGGATAAAAATTTATTAACGTCCCTAAGTAAAATCAACTCGCCAATATTATTTAAATTATGTAAAAATCATCTTTAAAGAATTATCGCCAAATCAGTGAAAGATACAGAGCAGACAGGTAGAATTTTATTTTCACCATTAAGTAAAGCATAGCTTTCATTGCTCAAGAGCATTAAGAATAGAGCCCATGCACTGAATTTCGTCCAAATCGGTAATAAATAAGGAAAGTATGGGCAGAAATCCCTTGCGCCCTTATGTAAAGTAGGAACGTCACTGAACCTATTAACAGGAAACTTACCCTTATTCAATAACTTTTTATAAACAACTTCTCTACTGAATTTCACGAAAATTTGACGATCGGTTTAGTTGTTGATACTAGGTAACAGACAGACGGATGTGGTTTCTACGTAAGGGTTTCTTTTTTATTCGTAAAAAACATCTAAAAACTGGCCTAAAAACTAACATCGAAATCTGCCTTCTTTCCATACACATCGTGCACAGAAGGTTAAAACTAAACGCCATTAGCAGCCACTCACATGACTTCATACAACGGCCTTGCAAATACAAGCGACCGCCTTACAACACAGCTATAGTTCATTCCCTCAAACTCGAACTTGTATGAAGCCAAAATCGAAATAATAACATTTGTCAAAAAGGCTTTTGTCGCAAAAGTACGTACACGTGAGAGTGCAAGTATTAGGTTTTAGTACACCGTATTGCTTATAGTGAGTGGTAAGCATCGAAAACTGAATATCGCACAATTTAAACATAAATATTGAGAAGACAAAACTTTTGTTTGTATTTTACAGTACTGTGTCAACTATTGTGGAAACGTGAAGACTGATATCTGTAGCAGTGCACCTTACCAGATTTAAACAACTTTATATTACACTAGCATTACTGTTTTCGAATAATTCACTAAGTTTTCCCTAGTGTGGATTTTATTAAGCATCGCGAATTTGAAAATAGCAGAATAAAATTCAATTTCACACAAAGCGTGTGGACAGAAAATTTAGCTGACAAATCACTGAGTGAATTAACATAGTGTAATGTTTACAAAGACTTCGAAAGATAGCGAAATGTGTTAAATAAATGGGGATTTTATTATGGAGAAATGACTGAGTGAGAATAGGCACGAAAGCAGTACAAATAAAATACAAGCTTATAACAGTAGTTCAGATGGTCGTAACTACAAACACAACAGATATGAATTTTGTTAAAAGAGTATTGTTTAGGATGATCAGCAAAGGAGGCCGCTGTGCATTTGGCATGTAGCTTGATGAGGTACATAACGTATGCAATAGGTTGGTAGATGCCAGCAATACTGAACTTAGAGAAAAAAGGACGAGAGTTTGGGAGCTGGATAAAAATGGCCCAGATGGCGTCCAATGGTGATTTAGCTTAGGCGGTGCTGAACATTCGGGTTCTAATACAAGTTAGTTGTATAAGGTTTACTAGTTGGAGGAATTATATCCGTTGACAACACCTACAGATGTCAATACTAGCTAATTAGCATTAGGCAACAATTTTCAACATTTTTTTCCGACAACATGGATGAAATTTGGGTTTTTTACAAACTCAGGTACGCTGAGAATGAAAATGACAAGCAAAATAACGTAAAAAGTACAGATTTATCTATTATATGTACATTTCCACCCTCCAGATGGTAGTTGTGTCGCTCGTGAGCTCCCCTCCCTAAACCACGACGCCTATGAACATCGATCCCCAGCCGGACCCCACAGAAACGGAATTGTAATTGGCAAGAAAAACAAAAATTTTGTGACTGTTCTGTCCGCATTCAGGGTCTAGGTCAATGACAGGACCGAAAGTGAAAGGCAGGAAAGAAGGAAAAAGAAAGGAAAATAAAGAAAAGGACAGGAAAGAAAGGGAGTTCAGAGTGATTCCAGTGCCATCTGGAGGGAGGAAAGCTACATAGGGCAAGTGTTAAGGGGAGATGCCGTGAGTTCATCATTAACATGTCCGACAGTAGCTCGGTAGATCGTATAGTGAGTGACTAAAGGGTTTGACAGCACAGTGCATGTATTTTATGCTTGAAAAACAGTGACAACAACCTAGAATAAGCACAAATTAATAATTATTACGCATAAGAAATTTTCACCTTTCTTTTTCAGACAACGTGCACGAAATTTATTGTATTTTTACTACCGCAGGTATGCTGATAACGAAAATAACAAACACAATATCGTACCACGTACAGATTTAATGTAAGATAAATCTGGTGTGAATACATAAGAACTGCTTACAGAAGATCTTAAGTTGAAGGAATAAAGAGATTCAGAACAAAAAGCACATATTTCAGACATAAAAAACAGTGAGAATAGCCTACATATACATAAATTAATATGTTAAAAATATAATTACAAGTAATTGTAATTATTTTAAATATTTTGCATTATTCAAATACAATACGAGAAGGAACTACTTAAAAAACCAAGTTCTAGTATATTGTGTTTACTTATTTCTTTCTTTCTATGGGAGTTCACGTCCGGAAATAATTACCAATTTACCAGAAACTCTTGGAATTCAAATTGCAAGTATGGGGACACAATTTGAATAACAGGGAATTATTTAGGGTTTTACATTTTTAAAAAGATATTGAAAAAGGTGCCCTCTTCTCAAAAAACGTGACATGATGCCAGTTTTTAAATTACTAACTTGAGACAGCATTGTTTTCAGCCAGGTTACCAAAACCTTAATGAGTGGAGTTTTCAGTTTTGTCAGAAAATAACTTTTACACTTACAGATGCGTGTTGTTCTCCGCTACCTGTCCAGTGTGTGAATTCGACTCGGAGTGAAATTTGTGCCTGGATGTCTCAAATAACTGCCCGTTAGACGGACAGCCGTAAACCCAGTTAGTCAAGGTCTGAACGTCCCTAGCACTGCGTGGCGTATAAGAAAACGCTGCGTGGCTTATAAGGAAATCTTTTTATCACTGAACAAAGGTGCACCAAATAGGCAAGGCCCGATAAAGAACCAATCGGATGATATTCTTCGGAGCGTGTTGGAAGGAAGGTGATTATATCCTAGGCTTCACTGTTGGTGACCTGCTACAGCTAGACACATACCATTTCACAGCACAACGCAAAACATTTTGCATAGTGCTACGTATTATTGCTTGAGGATAAAAAGTGCACTCCGGTTACCTTGAATTCCACAAATTTGCACGGGTGGGCTTAACACACACCACACGTAAGTATCTCATTATCACACATAAAGTAATCATATAAAACTGTTTAGTAATTTCGGAAAGCCTACAGGAGAAGTTTTATCACATGTAGTCATATCAGGAAGTATGTACGGAGGAGCTCCACATACTAATTTGGTTGCAGTAATTTTGCTTCTTGTGATATCGAGAAGATGACGGGAGGGGAATATTACAATAATTTTAAACACCTTTATTGTAAGCTGTAAATTCGGGTGGAATGGAGGGTATAAGAGCCAGCAGATTCTATTATATTACTCTGCGTCAAAAGACAGAATTTGGTCGTGATGGTAGCAAATCTCCAGGTTCAGTAACAGACAACCGAACAGTCATGAACTGCTAGGATACATTTCGGACTAAGCCAACACAATATACCAATATTTCGATATGCCGAGACAAGTGCTTGCAGAAAATGTATTATTCTTTCATCCTTGTTCTGAAGGCCGTCTTGAATATTCTCTTAACAGTATGGGGTATACATTTTGATAAATGCAAATCACAACTGGCACCATTACAGGACATATATTGTAAATTTATATTACGATAACTGAATGTTTTTCACTGCAGTTTTAATTGATTTGTATTGTTTTCTACACTTCGTAATCTAGGCCGCCATTTTGCAGTGACACTGCTTTTTGTAATGCTGGCGTAGTGTTGAGTGGTCTGTAAAAGCTAAGGTAATCCCATTAGAGGCCTGGACAGGCCCTGAGGTTTCCAGTAGGTTGAGGCTCCCAGATTTCAAGACAATCGGCACATGAAGGGGGTAAGGTTGTCAGCCCTACGCACCGGCCGTCTTTACTCCCAGGAAACATTCCTGGTACTCATTTCTGTTAGAGGCTGAGTCGACCCCAGGGCCATAGTGCGGCCGGAAGGATTATGTCAATGAAAAAATTCCAATGACACAATCGGGAATCGAACCCGCGACCTTCCGACTTGTAGCGCTTGTAGCTATCACTTCTTCTCAGCTAGGCTCAAATATTTTTCTCAGCAAACTGTCCTCAAACAAACTCTGTTTATTCCAGTCCTTGACTGTCGTGGCTGTTGATCATCTTCAAGAGGGCATCTGCAATGTCAGGTGAAATATCGTTAAATCTTCATTACCTGAGATATACGTGAGTATTCAATAAAGATTTACCTTTAAAAAATGAAAAATAAAACTCCCTCGGTGCACAGCCTAATAAAAGATGCTGCGCATGCTTATGTCCATACAGCAGAATGACCAAAATTATTTATTTTATCTTCAGGTGCTTAGAAAAAACAAGCGAAAACAAAGGATTTTGAAACGAATGGTAGAAAGTACTCCTCAAATTTAGTCTGCTTTTTATTTCTGAGTGAAAGTAATTTTGATTTGGTAGTTTCATTCCTTAAGAACATCATAGCTACAAAATTGGAACGTGGAATGTACCGACCCTGACTCAAGTAAGCAAGCTGGGGAATTTAAATAAGGAAATGCAGAAGAACGCAGTGTTTGCTGTAGGTGTCAGTGAAGGGCAGTGGAAGTGTCAAGATGAAATAAGAAGTGGTGATTTTACAGTGCGTTATTCTGGAGGTGAAAGGGTTGAAAGAGGTATAGCAATAGTGGTGTATACAAGCATATTGAGAGGTCTCAGTAGCAATAACCAACAAGATGCAACTTGGTAACTGGATTTATTATTCCTCAGTACATTAAAAGCTCAACAAGTTTCGAGCGGTATGCCGCTCATCATCAGCAGCCCCCCACTGTATTTACAGCCTCTGGTTTACATACTGCAATAAGGTAAAAGATTTGTATATATTACAAGTCGTCTATATTATTAAAGTATTACAATGGCCTGTTTTCTATATACTGTAAGAATATTTCCGCCATCGTTCCTGATATGGGGGATCCCATAGCTACACCTTTATTTGGGTGGTATATCGAGTCCTGGAAAGTAAAATAGTTTTGTGCCAGTATCGCTTTTAGGACAGCGATTATTTGTTTATTTTTGTGTTTGTCATTGTTTTTTAGAAGCTGATTTTCCGTAATGTTTAAGGTTTCATTTATGGGTATGTTGACGTATAGATCTTTGACGTCGTAGGTTATCATTCTGTGTTTGTTGTTAATCGTAAGTTTTACTATGTCACTGGCTAGGCTTGTTGAGTTTATGGTATTGTAGCGGTTGTCCAAGTATAAACAATGTTTCAGTATGTCATTCAGTTTTTTTGGCTGTTTTGTATGTTGGGACATTCTTATTGTTAACAACAGGTCGGATCGGGATATTTGGTTTATGCAATTTTAGTTGTGCATTCAGTGTCGGTGGGGTTGGGTTTTTTTGGAGTAGGTATTTAACTTGCCTATTGTTGAAGATGAGGTTATTTTGTTGTAGTATTTCCTGAATATGTTTGCGGTCTTTGTTGATGGGATTTTTATGGAGCGGCTGGATATTATTTTCAGTGAGGAAATTGTGAATTTTGTTAGTGTACTGTTCCTTATATATGATAACTGTTGTTCTACCTTTATCGGCTTGTGCTAACATTGCATTTCCTGTTAAAAGTTTTTTCTTTAGTTTGTTTACAATGTGTAGTTGGCGTTTTTGGGTTGCATTAATGTTGCTATTTGAGTTGTAAATTTGTTTCAGTTTTCTGGAGGCCAATATGCGGAATGCATTTTGAGATTTGTTATCGAGTAGTTTTATAGCTCTTTCGGTTTCTATGATGAGGTTCATCCAGTAAGTCTTGAGAGATTTCTCCAGGCTATACTGTAGACCATAGTCTAGGACTGTTTGTTATTCTTTTGTAAATCTAATATTGGTTAGGTTTATGGTGCGTTGGTAAAATCTTTGGTGTTGGCTAGGCTGCTGGCTTCCCGTTTTTCTTAGTTGTTTGTTGATTAGATTGTCGATTTTTCTGTTGAGCTTATCGTATAGGGCTTCTGTTTCTAGGACTCGATATACCACCCAAATAAAGGTGTAACTATGGGATCCCCCATATCAGGAACGATGGCGGAAATATTCTTACAGTATATAGAAAACAGGCACTTAAAACAATTACTTGATTCCAAAAACATACTCTTTTACACGCGATACGTGGATGACATATTTATAATATACGACACCACACGCACTACAGCCGATTAAATTCATAATTACATAAACAGCATCCACAACTGCTTACAACTCAATCCAACACACGAAAACAATACACAAATAAATTTTCTGGATCTGTGTATTATTAGGAAAACAAATAAACTGGAAGTTGACATCTACAGGAAACCCACTACCACTGACATCACCATCAACTACCTCTCCAATCACCCTATAGAACACAAACTCGCAGCTTACCGTTATCACATCAACAGAATGCTCACGTTACCACTTACGAAAGAAAGACGGACACATGAATGGAAAACCATACAAAACATTGCATGCAATAACAACTTCCCGAACAAACTGATAACCAACCTTAAAAAACAGTTCCCACTCAGACTTGACTACGGGCGGTCACCACATGCGTATACAGGGTGTCCCACGAGTTAAGGTCACTACTTCGGGAGAGTGTTCCTTAT